>Ga0097680_1000283_pt1 | contig 104698 bp, 99 predicted proteins | sample ThiBiot_750_biof_2_FD_72844 | JGI IMG/M metagenome (GOLD analysis project Ga0097680, IMG submission 72844) | Wastewater bioreactor microbial communities from Cape Town, South Africa - Thiocy_cont_750_biof - 1398105538117 (version 2) (version 2) ...
AGTAATAGTCTGTAACGCTCTCGCCCTCGTTGCTCCTGTGCATCAGCAAAATAAAAGAGGCTGAACGCAGGTCCCTTCTTTGTCTGACGGTCGACGGACAGCAGTGAGGCACCGCGACGGCCTCGTTCGGGGATCAGTTCGATGACAGCACCGCGGGTGAGGGGCCAGAGCAGCTCAAGCATCGAGATATCAAAGGAGATGCTGGTGAGCGCGATGAACTTGTCTCCCAAGTGGCAATCGAATCGTTCATCCATTCCCTTGAAAAAGTTGATGACATTCCGGTGCGTCACCATGACACCTTTGGGCTTTCCCGTTGAGCCTGACGTGAAGATCACATAGGCCAGTCGTTCGATCCCGCTAGTCAGCGGCAAGGCCGCGCCCGATGCGGGATGTCCGTTCAGATCCCAGGATGAAGGATCGTCTACTTTGACAACTTCGATTTGATGATTGAAAGAGAGACTAGACCAGGCGTCAGCTTCGTCGCTGAGCACAATTGGTGCTGCGGTCTGTTCGAGCATGTAGGTGATCCGTTCCCGCGGAAGCGCCGGGTCAAGAGGAAGAAATGTCGCACCGGATTTCAGAGTGGCAAGCATCGCAATCGGAAGGTTCTTCGTTCGGTGGCAGTGCAGGCCAACGACCGTCTCTTCGTTGATTCCTTTCTGCCGGAGGAACTCTGCGAGGCGCGTAGAGTATGCCGACAGTTCGCCGTAGGTTAACTCCCCGTCCCGCGCACGAATTGCGCATATATTGGGGCTTCCATTGGCCTGACGTTCGATGAGCTGCTCGATTGTGACATCCGCTTCGTATGGGACGTCTGTATCGTTCCATCGTTCGAGCACTTGAACGCACTCATCTTCCAACAGAAGAGGGATCTCCTCCAATGTGCAGCTCGGATCGGTGGTAACAATGTTCAGCACACGCTCGAATTGCCTCGCCAGAGTTTCCACAAGCTCACGCTCCAAAAGGTCGGAGCGATACTGCAGGAGTCCCATCAGTTCGGACTCGCCTTCGGAGATGACGAGGGAAAGATCAAACTGGGCACCTTCGTTTTCGACCTCCAGCGCGTCGAGCTCGAACTCTCCGAGTTGCAGGGAGTTTCTATCGTGTCCCAGGAGGAACGACGAGAGTCCCCGATCCTTCCTTCTTGCAACAGATTGAAGGCTGAACATGACTTTCGTGAGCGGCTCGCCGCGAGATCCGTAGAGCGTATGGAAGTCATCAGTCAGCGCGCTGAACGGATAGTTCTGGTGTTCCAGTGCCTTCGATACGTCCTGCTGTGTTTGCGAAAGGAGATTGAGAAAAGTTGAATTTGCATTCCACCGAGCACGCAAAACAATCTGATTGACGAAGTAGCCGACGGTGTTAGCCCAGGCCGCATCGTTTCGTCCGGAAACCACTGAGCCGACGAGAAGATCATCCTGTGCGGTGAGCCTCAAAAGAAGCGCCTGAAATGCCGTCATTAGAAATGTGTAGAGAGAAACGTTGGATAAAGCAGCTGTCTTTTTGATGCGGGCGGTGAGTTTTTCTCCAATTCTGAAGCGCACGGTTCCGCTACTTCCGCCGGGGGAACCGGAAGATCGATCGAAGGGTGCAGCAAGAGTAACCTGAGCATCCCGAAGGTACTCGAGCCAGAACTCCCTCTGCCGTGCCCAGAGATCATCTTCGAGCGCTCTCGCCTGACTCGCCACGAAAGCCGAGTAGTGCGGACGCGCAGGATAGTCAGATACGCTACCGCTCAGAAGCCCGGTGTATGCGATGCGCAGGTCTTCAAGGAGGATCGATATGGAAGACAGATCCGCGAGAAGGTGATGGAGAGTTACCAGTAGGACATCTCCGCGTTCGCCTTGCCGAATGACATGAACCCGGAAAGGAGGAGCCTCGGATGGACTGAATGGACGATTCGCCTCTTTCTGAAGGTACTCGTGAAGCGCTTTGTCGTTCCACTCTTCGCCCGCCGCCACAGTGAAGTCGACTTCGTGACCTTGGAGCGGCCGATGGATAGGGCCCCCGTCGGAGTTCACGATAACGCTGCGAAGTAGTGAATTGCGATCCGTCAGTATCTGGAAAGCCTTTCGTAAGGCCGAAATATCGAATGGCCTGTCGATACGAGAGGCCGAGAACAGATTGTAAGCAGGACTCTCCGGCGCGAGAAGGTGCAGAAACCAGATTGCCCGCTGTCCCATGGACAGAGGAAACTCTTCTGGAGCTCCATGCGCAGGGGACAATGTCTTCGATCCTTCGTTTGATGGATTCGGGAGGATCTCCTGCGCTTCCGCAGCCAACTCCCGCAAGGTCTTGCCCGAAAGCATGCTCTCCAGCGAAAGCGAGAGTGCCAGATGTTCCTCAAACTGAAATCGGAGATTGGTCATCATGAGGGAATCGAGGCCAAGGGCTAGCAAAGAATGGGTTGGGTCCACGTATTCCGGTTTGATCTGAGCCATCTCAGCGGCCAACTTACACATCGCCCGAAGACGGATCGCTCCTGCGGAATCCGCATTGCTATCGATGACACAGACATCATCCCGTTCCCCAGTGTGATTCAGTTGTTCGAGATTGCCCCTAAGATAAAGTTCCCGGCACGCCTGCCGTCGCACCTTCCCACTCGTCGTTCGCGGGATAGTTCCGAACTTGACGAGGACCACTCTCTCGAGAGCGACTCCTTCTTGCTCGCCAACCGCTCTGCGGATTGCCCGCTCCAAGCGGCCAAATTCCTCCGAGGAGCCAATCTGTCTTGGGATCTCCTGGACCAGGACTACGCGGCTTTCTCCCTCGTGCTCTATCGAGAAAGCAGCGCCTATACTGGCGGTGAGCGCCCAATCTGATGCGACGGCAATCGATTCGATGTCCTGGGGATAATGGTTCTGTCCACGCACGATGATCAAGTCCTTTAGCCTGCCGGTAACGAAGAGCTCATCTCCCATTCGAAATCCAAGATCTCCCGTGCGAAGAAACAACGCATCCGAACTGGCCGTGCGCGCGTGAAACACCTCTTCCGTGGCTCGCTGGTTGCGCCAGTATCCCCGAGCTACTGAGGCACCATTCACCCAGATTTCACCCACTCGACCAAAGTCAACCTGAGTTGAAGTCTCCGGATCGACAATCTTCACTCTGAGGCCTTTCGCAACGGTACCCGATCCAGCCAGCACACGGTTGTTCGCGAGCATTCCATCCTGTACCGCAAGATTCTTCCGTAGCTTCTCGGCATCAAAGCGATAGAGAGCAGTCGACTCCCCCGCTCGGATCCCCGAAACGAACAGCGTTGCTTCTGCTAACCCGTAGCAAGGCACGAACGCATTTCTGCGGAAGCCGCACGGTGCGAACCGCTCCGCAAACCGCTCCATCGTCCCCGGACGAATTGGTTCGGATCCATTGAAAGCCACATGCCAATGAGAAAGATTGATCGTAGAAGGAAGGTCTCCTGTGATCTTTTCCGCGCAGAGGCGGTATGCGAAGTCAGGTCCGCCGCTGATTGTCGCACCGTACTTAGAAATTGCCTCAAGCCATTGTGTGGGCCGATGGAGGAACGAGGCCGGAGACATGAGAATGCAGCGTGCGCCCATCCAGAGCGTTTGCAGCACGTTCCCGATCAAACCCATATCGTGGTAAAGCGGCAGCCAGCCCAGAACGATCGAGTCGCGCGTTCCTTGAAACGCATCGTGAATCATGCGTTGATTTGCTAGCAGATTCCCGTGGCTAACCATGACACCTTTTGGCGTTGACGTGGAACCTGAGGTGTATTGCAGAAACGCTAAATCGTCTTGGCGAATGATCTCAGTGCGCGCCCCGACAAGTTGTGCCAAGTCCAAATCATCCGTAGTAACGATAAAGAACTCCCGCCCACTGGCGTGTTCCTGCATGGCCTGTCGGACCTTCGGGAGAAGATCGCATGTTGTGAGTACAAGACTCGCGTCAGCGTTCGAGATAACCGAGGCGAGACGGTCGTTGTGCTTCCCAGGTCGGGGACTGTGGAGTGGTACTGCAATAACCCGCGCATAGAGGCAGCCGAAAAAAGCGCTCAAAAACTCAAGTCCCGAAGGATAGATCAGGACAGCCCGATCCCCTGGATTTGCGTATATACGTAACAATTCCGCGATTCCGAGAGAACGTTGCTCGAGATCCGCATACGTAATGCTCGCTTCTTCATCTCCGTCATTGTCTAAATAGCTATAGGCGACCGCGCTCGGTTGTTCGGAGGCGCGAAGGCTCAGTAGATCCGAAATCGTTGTCGGCATCATGATGGTTGCGATCGGCTATGCAGGAACTGTTAGTTGATTTGTGGATGACGTCGCCTTTGATTCAGGCGAGCGTAGGATGGCCAAGGGGCATGATGTTCATTGCGCGCAGCTACCGAACTAGCACGTCTACTGGTTCACCAACTGAGATCCGGCTGTGATCACCCACTCTGAGAGGACGGTCACGGCGAGCGAGCGCATCAGAAGAGGGAGCGACACCACGAGCTTGTTCCCCTTGGCTGATCGAAGAAAGGTTCCGGAGACGCCTTTCAATGGTCCTGCCGTCAGTCTGATCTGCTCGCCGGGAAGGAAATAAGGGATCGCTTCAACTGGTAAAGGAGAGTCTGCGATGGAGCGCACCATCGCGATCTCATGTTCTTCGATCGGTGTCGCCTGCCCTCCGTGGCCGAGGATGCGTATGAAACCGGGTACGGCATACAGCTTGGGACCAGATTGGAGATTAAGAAACGAGAAGACGTAGCCCGGGAAGAGCGGCGGTCCTTCATTAAACTTGTTTCTACGAGAAATCTTCGAGCCTCTGTGGATGGGCAAGTACTCTTCCACTTGAAGTTCTCTAAGTCGCTTTGATACGACCATTTCGTAATTGGGACGCACCTGTAGCGCGTACCAGTGGGAATCGGATACGGCAAGAGCCATGGAACCCCTCCGTGCCCTAAAGTGCTTAGCGGCAGCGACCAGCGATCTTGGCTACTCATGGAATCGACAACTGATTCGGCGCGTCCGCTCCTATCACGGTGGCGCGACGCCTTAGGCGGCCTGCGCACAGAGCTATCGCGCGACCTGCTGAAGTCTGGCAATGCATTCTGGGAGGTGGGGCCTAACTAGTGCCGGATCGGAACTTATTTTTCTATCCCTAAGTTCCGTGAGGCGAGACTGAAATCTCATAGTTCGACCCTGAGGTGCACACTATCTGGCGTCTTCTGCCTGCATGAAGCGTGATGCCTCAAGCAGCATCCTGATGGGATGTGACCGCAGATGACAAAACCCAAAACAGCGCAGACTGCCGTCATGAGCGTGTATTCACGCGAATGTCTCAAATGAGAGTTGAGCGCTCTATTGTCCATGGCACATCGGGCCAGACAGCGTTTTCTCCCCAAAGGCGGAGAACCCGCGGACCCCGTTACCACTTATGGTGAACATGATTGTTTGGGTATGGCCAGAAAATGTCAACCTTCAAAATGATCTCGATGCTTATCGCGATATGTATCTAGCGGCCAAAGAGTCTAAGAAGTATAAGCTGTTTCCGTTTTCATTCTGCTCCGGGCTTCTCGTGTCGTATCGATACGTGTTGATATCAAGTGGCTTAGCCTGGCAATGATCTGTCTATTCTTTTAGCCACTGCAATCGAGAGAACAGGGATTGCGCATAGCTCGCCGTCATCCACGATTGAGATGCGTGTTGCTCAAGAGAAACAGATCGTAGGTCATGAAACCCGATAAGCAACAAAGCTTTGCCGATAGATCTGCTGCTCGCTCCTTCATATTGCTTCCTCCTGCTGCTGGAGGCACAAGTCGAATGCCTTCCTTTCGCGCTTATCCCGCCTCACATCGAGAAGTTGGCTGCCCGTTGTATGCTTGGGAACGTAGCAATATTGCAGATATGCTTCAAAAAGCCCTCGATTAGGGAGACCTCTTTCGATCAGTTGAGGGAGATGGTTTCGATAAAGCCGCGCTAAGGAATCCGGAGAAATTGTACGGATCGATCGGCTACCATGCCTCTCGAGAGTTTCCTCTAACCAGCCTCTTTCAATCCAAATCAGGACCTCACGCCTGCTTACCTTCAATGCGGCCGCCAAGCTCTCAACCGAGAACAAATCACAGCGAATCGAGCGAACGGAAAGCCCATTTCGCGCCAGAACGCTTCTGATGGACTCTTGGCTCCTTCCAAGTTTCCTGGCGACGACTTGTAGTGAATGGGCCGCTAATTCTTCTCGGAGCTGATCGAACTCCTCAGGGCTCCATCTACGATAGTCATGTTTACCGCGGAGCCCGTGCTGGCGAATAAAGCGCCAGCACGCATCTTTGGATTGCCCAGTCATTCGTTGGAGACGCCCTAAGAGATCGAGAAGTTTGTCACCAGATAAGACTCTGGCTTGCACTACAAGCTGCTTCGCTTCTTGACTCCAGCGTTCTTCCGATGGAATTGAACGTGCAACAGTATTTCCCATAGCCTTCCCAGACCGTAAAAAAATCTCTTACACCTCTATAGCCATCGAGAATGGAAAAAACGAACAGGATATACAACGATCGAAATTTGGTTTATGTTTTTTGAGAGTTGCCCGAGCGATGGGCGAACGTTCTGTGCAGGATCGATCCTATGGCACTCCCGACGCCTTCCGATCTGCTTTGGGTAACGGGCTTCCCGATTCAGGGGCGATGGCTGACATGTCTTTTACGTGAAGCCGTGAGGTCCGAGTGGCCTCATGCAGTCGACATTGCAGTCTCTTACTTAGGCGATGACAGTAATGCACGCGAACTGATGGAGCTTGCGATTCTCCAGACTCAGGAATCTCTTGTTGATCAAAAACAAGCTTCATTACAGGACGTTCGACAGACTCTGATGCGGTGCTACAGGAATGCTGTACGACGAACCTACCGCCAAAAGGCAAAACTGAGTCTATGGGGGACCTCTGGAGACCTGGAACGTGTGAGTAGTCCGATTTGGAACCACACTAAACAGGTAGACGCGCGAGTCGACCTTGAAGCGATACTACAGGATACCCCCGAGGACATACGCCATGCGCTGTTGATGAGATATGGGGCACGCTCAAGTTGGGAAGAGATCGCTAAAGAAACAGCCCTCACTAAGGATGGGATCCGAATGCGTTGTAAACGTGAGCTATCTAGGTTAGCGGAACAGTTTGGCGTGAACCGCAAGAAGCAGAAAAATTTGACGGGCGGGAGATGAACGGGTTGAACAATTCGGCAAAACCCGTCGTAAACAACGACGACGACAGGCTGCTATTCGAGGGTTTGGAACGAAATGCGATACAGCACTATCCCAACCCAACGCGTCGCGGCTGTCCGTCTGAGGAAGTTCTTCAAAGATTTGTGGAATCTCCATCGGAGGTAAGTGTTCACGATCTCAAGGACCTGCACATCTTTCATTGCGCCGAGTGTACGTTAGATCTAAAACGTCTTCGTGAGGCACGAGAGAAGCGCATTGCAAATGGGGGCTCCTCCTCTCTGCAAGTAAGCAAGAGATTATGGGTTGCCGTAGCGGCAGTTCTTTTGATTGCTGCGATAGTTCCTGCGGCTTGGTATTTTGCACATAGGAAGAACATTTCCGAGGAGCATGTAGCCAAGCTGGTTTTGAGGGACATCAACGTTGAGCGAGGTGCTGAAGCAGCGCTTGTCATACCAAAATCGCAAGTCACCTTACATGTCGAGCTAGTACAAGGCGACCTTGCAGAGAAATACGAGGTCGTGTTGTCAAAGAATCGTTCGATGGACGGTGCGCCCCTGAGGTTTGTAGGTGCGCCTGATATCAGCAGCCTTGGATCGCACATCGATGCACATTTTAATCTTCAAAATGTTCCCGTTGGCGGTTATTGGGTCGGGGTGAAAAATATCACCACTGGCCGAGTGTGGTACACATTCGTCCGGATCGAATGAAGATCCTTAATGTGTGCGTGACATGACTTTTCGCGCCTCCCCCAAACTGCGCTCGAGTTGCTTCGTCATAATTCGGAGACTCTGCTCTGTGACCTGAAGAACATGAGGGGAAGCGCTCTTATCTCTGCGGAGAATGCGCCCAAGTCGGCAAGCGATAGTCAAAGGCCGGCAGAGAACAATTGCATCCTCGATACTGGCTCTGGTGAGGCTATTTCCCCACACGTCAGAATACGCCGCGAGAACTGGATTCAGGCTCCGTGTTTCCGGTCTGAGCAGAGCGAGGTATTCCACATTCTCGAGTGCCGTGCCAAGGCGGGCATACTCCCAATCGACGAATACGAGTTTCCCGTCTTGGATGAGAATATTACCGGAATGCAAGTCTCCATGCACGAGGACTTCTGGAAGTCCCAACTCAGAAAAATGGGGTGCTAGATTTTCAAGGTGCGAGAGTATGGTTTGAATTCGCTGGACCGTTACCATGGCAGCGCGCAGCCCGTCTCTTGAAGACAGAGAATCTACTGCAAGGGGCAGCTCCTGAGACAAGCTACGCAGCAGAGTAGCCGTATCAGGAAGGTTGAGTAAGGGATGACGCAACATTGGAGCGAAGTCTGCGCTCATCCGCTGTAACCGCGCAAATTGCCTGGAAATCTTCCAAACATCACTATCTGTGATGACTTGTCGCACATCAAGTGGAGTACCGGCATGCTCCATCAACACCATGTTTTGTTGGCTACAGTGTGCGACGATTTGAGGCACGCAATCTGGCGCTTCCTGGGCCAAGATCTCTAATAACTTGCACTCCTGACTGGTCCCTCCTTTGAGCCAGTATTGTTTCCCAGCGGGCCCATTGACGTTGACCAAGGTACGATCAGCACTCACATGGTGCTGGAGGAGAGTCAAAGAGTGAGACGGTATGTCCAGGGTCTCCGACAGCCACGTGCGTGCCTCTTCGAGCCATCGCAGGCGACTGAAGCGCCCACGCCCAGTCTCTCCTGCCTCCCTTAAGCGGAGGACGGCGTCCAGTTCCTGAGAGTCTAGTTCCCCTTCTTTCAGTTCGTGAAACTGCCGCCGTCTGAAGGGAAAGGGGGTCACGCGATGTGTTGCATATGGAAGACGGATGATCACGAGACCACCGTCATGACTACCTGGGATGATGTCGATAATTTCACTTTTAATGGACCACTGTTGTTCCCAAAAGCAATGCATTTGGAGCTCGAAGCGGGCATCTCGTCGTAAATCGAATCTCTGGAGGGCAACCGGCGTATCGTTGCCCAGCGTCATGAGATATGTTCCATCGGCCGACACAACAAGCAATCGGAAGCGAAGATATTGTGGACTTAACGAACGCATGTCATCGTCCGCCAGTCTCATTACGATCCGTGAGGGGGTGAGATATCCGCTACAACTCAATGGCTACTCACGATCTCGATGGCACGTTCTAATTGCAAGTCCCTCCCGGTCTGTGCAGCAATTGGGTCGAAAGCGATCTCAACATCAGGAGAGATGGGGATTCCCTCCAGTGTCTTGCCGTGGGCTGTTTGGTATTGACCTGCAGGGAGCATGAGTTGAAACCCATGGGGCAATCGGGTCTTTGTACCACCTCGCACTCTGCCGGCGGTCGGTTCGCCAACAATGGTTGCCAGGCTCTGTTCCTGAGCACAGGCGACGAACATCTCACTCGCGCTCGCGGTATGCCGATTGACAAGGACCGCTACTCTTCCGTGAAACGGACGTCGCGGTCCTCCATGGATCTCCAAGCGAACACAAAGATGTTTATGACTCAATTTGCAGTACAGCGTGCGTAAGAAGAACCGCGCTGCGAGCGGGAATAAGCGAGACTTATTATGCGGAACGCTGTCAAAAACAAACGTTTCGAGGGCATGTGGCGCTTCATTGGCTTTATGAGGGTTACGAAAGAAGGTTCCCACGGTATAAGCTCGATCTGCCAACAGGTCCAGGAGCCGCATAAAGCCGACTCCGCCGCCCCCATTGCCTCGCAGATCGACCACCAGCCGACTAACGTCTCCCAGGTTGTCGACGGCTTTTTCGATTGCATTGGCAACATCGATACCGATGCTGCCGGGAAACATCGATATCTTGATGTAGCCGACGCCGTCGGCAATCGTCCTTGCGCACACAATGTTTTTGGGCTCCGAAAATGCTGGCGGTGTTTTGCTCGCTGACAGCAGGCGCTTCGATCGCGGCTTCGGAATGACCAACTGTTTGAGCAAATGATGATCACCATGCGTGCCCACGAGCACACTTGGAGTTGACGGGATCTGAAACGCAGGATGGCTCGGTGGGCGAAATGCGACTGATTCAACCTCGAGGAACAAATCACCAGGTCGGATTCCGGCGTCGTAAGCAGGACCATATTCGTGTATGTCCTGAAACGCCCAATATTCACCCTCCGCAGTATCGAGAGCGCAGTAAGTGGCACAGATTGCTCTTGCAGCGGAACAACGGTCCAGATCTTCGTGTTCGAACCCTACGTGCGAAAGTCCGAGCGTTTTGAGAAGCTTATTGATCTGAAACACAAAGTTCTGACGAGAAGAACTCGCCAGTATTTCCAGATCGTACGTGCGAATGTTGACGTGCCATTCATTAGAGGAGATGCCTAGCCCTTTCAAGCACAATTCGACGCGTGCCGATACCGCATCCAGGACTTCTTTCTTCTGTGTGTAATCCAGAAATGATGTCAACTGTCTCGATTCTCCTGTCTATAACCTGAGCGACCCATCACCGGACACCTCAAATGGAGCCCAGTAATACGGGGGTTGTTTATCTTGTAGTAGACCGTATTGGCTCTGCCGCAGCGCTTCGGAGATTGAGGCTCCTCGGCCAAGGTATCCGTAGAACACCTTCATCATGCGCGCTGTCTCACTATCGTCCACGCTCCAGAGTGCGGAGACAACGGACCTGCTTCCGGCTTCGATGAATGCATTGGACATATTTGCAACATCAGCCTCACTGAACGGCCCCTTCCCTGTATCACAAGCTGATAGTGTCACCAACCGCGCATTAAGGATCAGCCCACGCACTTCTCTCACCGAGAGTAGGCCATCATCTGGCCCTTTCGGCTCAGGGGCAAAAATCAGCGACGATCTGTCCGGGTATTCGACGTCTGCATATCCATGCAGTGCCAGATGCAACACCTCGAATTGGCCGAGTTTAAGGTGCTTGAATTGAGTTTCGGTTGCTTCAGGCCCGAAGAGTACGCTTGCGTTCTCTCTGGACTCGGTCGCGGCATTTTGCACTTCAGTTCGAGATGCGGGAAGCGCTTGCAGCGGCGCGGGCACAGGCATACCAAAACGGGTGGGAGGAAACGACCACTCGTCTTCGTTGGTCCACGGAGCGACGCCTAGAAACTGATTAGACCCCATACTCTTTCCAGACTTTTTCCGTAACAGATCCAGTACTGTGGACGATGGGGAGTAGCTGATGTCATGCGTAGCAATCACGTATCGTCCCTCGGACATCAATGCCGCAAATGGCAGAAGATGAAGCTCCTGGTCTGGGATGACCACCACATGTGGGCTGGAGTGGAACTCAGGTACAGATGCGAGTAGCTCCTCGGATAGTCGAGTCGCATCCGTAGGATCTTCTTGCTTCGCGGCGATGGATTGCCTGTATCGCAAAATCTGATCGCGGAGTTCCTGACGGCCGATTAATTGATAGACCTTCGCATTGGATTTCGTGATCGCAATGACAAACGATCGCGGATCATCCAGTACATATTCGAGAACTAATTCTCGACCTTGCAGCGATCGTTGCAATTGCTTCAATGAGATTGGAGAATGCGAGAGGGTTTTAGGAGGGGAATCCGAAGGGATCTGAAGCTCCAGTTCATACAGCTCCCCATCGATGCCTTTGCGTTCATTCCCATCTGCGGTTCGCGCAAGTGATTCATTCAAAGACTCCAGTTTGAGTTCGGCCTCGCTCGGCTGCAACGGATCTCTCGGGGGACTTTCGAGCGCCTCGGCTTCCACCCGACCTCGAGCGGACTCAATGACCTGGAAGGCTGGACCCAACTTACGGGCCTGGACGAGCGATTCAAAATATCCGGTATAGATATGCTGCATGTCCCCGATCAGTAATCGCTTTACATTAGGCGTGGGGGAGGTTGACAAGAGGATGTTAGCCACGCGTAGACTTCTTGCGTAAAGCCGGTCTGAAGCATTTTCTTGCTTCATTGTATTGAGAATAGATGCTTTAATCGCTAGGCTTTTCGGCAAAGAGTAGATCTCTTGGGGTAGGTGCGCATTGGCCGAGATTGCGTCGTCAATGTCTTTGAGCGCGTTTTCATCGGCGCCCGAATGGAGTTGGGCGACGGCTAAGAGGTTTCCCGCTTGAATCGCGCCACGCCAGAATCCGACGTGGTGAGCATAGTCGACGGCCGATGCAAATTCAGCTTTAGATTTATTCCATTCGCCAAGGTCCTCATATATTTGTCCCTTACTCAGTCTGAGCTCGAACAGATGCGGATCCAAGTGATCGCTTGGCAAACGTTTGAGATATTCGGATGCGAGAGCTAAGGCTTCGTCATAACGATGGGCCTCGCGGAGCGCATCTATTTTTGCATTGTAGGCAATACTTGGATATGCAACGCCCGGGTGTGATGCTGCCGTGCGAATTGCACTATCAAGAACACGGTTCGCCTCCTTATATCGCTGGAGTTCGACGAGGCCGGCACCATATACGCTCTCATAGCGCACGTGTGCGGCAGGATCGTGCAGATACTTTGCAGCAATCCAGGCCCGAACCACCTCCCGTTTGGCAGATCGAATGTCGCCCAGGTAGAAATTGGCGATTCCTTGCTCGCCGATCGCCCGCATCATGAGACGATACTGGTGCTGCTTTCTCGCTTCCACTTCGACGTCACTCCACACTCTCTTGGCCAGAACTGCATCGAAATTTGTCGCGAGCATGCCCTGAATGACAAGAATTCTGAGCCGCAATTCAGGGGTTGCAGCAATCGGAAGTTTCAGATCCTGCTGTAAATCGATTAACAGAGGTTGCAGAGGCTCCGATTCAGCTCGAACAACATACTGGCTCACGTGAGCATAAAGCGCCGCTTCAACATTGCCCTCTTTCGTGTCCCGGGATTCAACGTCGCTGTACAACGACGTCGCTTCTAGCCATTGATTGTTCCAGGCCAACTTGTCTGCGCGACGAAGTTCGCTGATTTGCGAGGTATCTGGCAAGCGTCCTTCATTTCTCTTGCGAAATGCGACCAACGGGCTCAACCCAATCAGCGCCGCGATAGCAAGGAACGATAAACCTAAAGATTTAGATCGATTCCCCATGAAGTTTTGTCAGGACGGAGAGGCTGTTGGTGCAAAGAGTCTCAGATACACAATGACCTAGTATTGATGTGCTAAATGATTGCCCTGTGATGCTCTCCTTCCTAGCCCCCCTCCCTGACTACTGGAATTCGAACAGCTACAATCTGTCCTCGAATGGACGCGTCCTTTTTGAGGTGAATCTGGATTGCTCGCCAACGACCAGTTGGATGAGGGAGGATAATCGCCCGCGATTCATCGCGGTCCACTATCTCGCACCAGCAGCAAATATAACGGCCGTCGCGAAGCTCTAATAGAAACATCGGGCGCTCAATCTCTATTTCGACATCTCCCCTCACTGCCAATGACCGCCGATGTGTGTCAATTAGCGCGATGCTTCCCGATGGGACAATTGGATATAAATAGTTCCGTTGTTGCCCAATAACCACGCGTAAGAAGCGGCCATTTCTTTTTGCAGCACCGTAACGCAGCATTTCAGTGTTCTCTGGCGGAATGTTGGTATGGCTATCGTCAGGAAGTAGACGTCGGGCTGTTACTTCCGCTGCTCCTTGCGTCAAGAGAGTAGTCTCCTTTTCATTACGAGGTAGCGCGCGGGTATCTTCTTCCATGTCGGCAGGGCCATCGACGGCGAGCAACTCTTCAAGAGTGATCTGATACAGCGCTAAGACGGCAATGAGCGGGTGCGCTCCGATCTCATGCTCCGGGTTGCTTTCGATACGTGCGAGCCAACTTGCGGAAATCTGGTATCGATCAGATCCCCGAATCGTAGCAATTTCTATGGATCTCAGAGCGACGTCCCGAAGACTGAGACCGAGGCGTTCTCGCACGATTCGAAGCTGTTTTCCAAGATTATCCACAGGCATTCGGCTCCACTACGCCCGGGTGATATGCGTCACAGCAACTCTGATCAAAAAATTCCAGACAAAATAACAACTAATCGTCTGTCAGAAGCAATTATGTTGGCCCAATATCCATGCGTAAAGCATTGATTTGGCGTTGGTGCTTATAGGAACCAGCGGGAGGGATGAAGTATCGTATCGGAAGTATTAAGGAAGGGGGAGAGCGTTTCCGACCTATTCTTTTTTGTTCTAATGACGCCTGCTTAGGGGCTAATCGCGATTTTGTTCATTGGGCCATGCTGCCCACAGTCCACAAACTACCCACTTTGAAGGATGATGAGAATGGAATGTTTCGTTATCTCGCGAGATGCCGCCTGCTGTGTTTCTGCCCAAGTTCATTGCAATGGTGTTGAGGCAACAAAGCCGGCGATAGCTTGAGCCCCTGCCCTCGGACGGTCTGAATAGGGTTTGGGAGATGATGTTTGTTCATCTTTTTTCTGAGACGTTGGATCAACGCCTCGAGAGCTGCATGAGAGCGCCCCAACTCTTCGGCCCACACATGGTCAAGAGTCTCTGGAATTGAAACAATCCGATAAGGATTGGCCGCCAATCGCTCAAGCAGGGTGACTTCTTTGTTTGTGAGTTGAACTGGCCTTCCCTCCGCAAGGAGGATGCGTGTCTGCTTATCAATCACGAATCGGCCAACACGGTTTCTCCTGTCTTCTCCAGAAGCGCTGCCGAGATCTCTCTGCCTCCTTCGAAGGTGGGCGTTGAGGCGCGCCAGGAGTACCGAATAATTATCAGTTTTGAAGATGTAGTCGTCGGCTCCGGCATCCAGAGACGCAGTCTCATACAAGTCGCCTTTCAGTGAGGTGTATACGATGATAGGGGTCGTGACACGCCTGGCTCGCAGTTCTCGAATGAGGCCCGTGCTCTTTCCGAGGTCCTCCCCCAATTGATCCATGTCACGCGGTCCGTGAGACGGATCAAATATTGAAGAAGAAAAATCCATCAGAATAAGATCGAACTCCATATCTCGCGTGAGACGCTGCGCGGCTATGCCGCTTTCAGCGACTTCCACGTAGAAGCCATACCGCTTAAGGATCTCTTCAACGAAGTCAGCGTTATCACGTGATTTGTCAACGAGCAGGATCGATTTCATCGTGCCGTGGTCTCATTTGCAGCTGGAGTTGATTTGTTCAACCGGTGATCTCACAAAGTGCGAAACTCAGTTCTGTCCACTCCATAGTGTGGATGGAGCTGCCATTTTATCCCCACGATAGTATGGATGGCGAGTGATATCTGCATTGCTCTTGGAGAGCGAATCCGTGACCTCCGTTCGACGCGTGGATGGCGTCAGATTGATCTTGCTGAAGAAGCGGGCATTCACGAGAACTATGTTTCCGATCTTGAACTTGGACGAAAAGAGATCTGTTTGCGGTCCTTGCAGACTCTCGCTCGCGCGTTCGGTATGACGACAGCAGAGCTTTTAAGCGGCGTGGAATAGATTCTTGCTGGCACGAGAACGGGCAGACTGCCCGAATCGAACCTGCCTAAAGGGTTGAATCGAGTCGAACGCAGATGGCGAATGAGATTCGTGTTCGACAGGGAGATGGATGATTCTCCGAAGAACTCCCAAGTTCGCGTTACTCTTCAGTTAGGGAGGATCCGCCTATGCTTTCCTCCCCTGGCGATCTTGGCTCCGAGTTGAAATGCCGTGGCTTATCTCATCTCGAATCCTACCGCCTTATCATCGCTTTAACCTTTTTCTGTGGAAGCAATCCCCCATGTCGCACATCGTGTCATGACAAAGGCAACCAATCATCTTGTGACTTGTTGCCAGATACACGGCTAAGGGCTCGGCATTCGCAGAATTGAATTCGGTAGCAGTTCTGCCAATGAGGAGGCCAGATGCCGCAGCGGGGAAAGATCCTTCGTAGTTTCCGCGAAGCCTGGGGATGGACCACACGACAAGTTGCGGAAAAGAGCCGAAAACTTGCAGAGATATGGGGGGACTCCGAATATGCCTTGGATGCCAGTTATATTTCGAAAATTGAGAACGGTGGGACGCCCATCCCAGCAGTTTCTTCGGGAAAACTCGCATCGATGATGGAAGTTTACAGCAAGGGGTCAAACACTCTTTGGAATTTAGTCAAACCGCCACGAAATGGCTTTTTAGTGGACGATCCGCTTGGAGGCCCAGAATTCACACAAATGATTCGGGAGGGAAGGCTGGCCGAGAAACTCGCGGTCTTGATGGCGTCCGCCTATCCGGAATCATCGATTCCTAATCAAACATCCATCAGTCCCATGCGCGACAATGATGGGCGTAGTCGCATGCATCCGTTTCAAGATCGTAAAAGATATATTCGCGCAATCGTGGGTCTCACGGACTACTGCCTCTTTCCGCTCATCTGCCCAGGCACGTTGCTGATCGTCGATCGGCAATGCAAGTCGATTCCGAGCTACGACTTCTTTAGCGAATTGGAGCGCCCTAAGTTTCTTATCGAAACCCATGACGGAATGTTCTGCTGCTGGTGCGACTCGCTCGAAGGAGGGCAAATGATACGGGTGGTTCAACATCCCTTAGGTACTCTACCTCACAGGTCATTGCATAGGCCCTTAAAGCTTGGTCGTGAGGCCGAAATCATAGGCGAGGTCACATTTTGGGGAATGGAAAGCCCGAAGCACCGCCAGGTTCGCGATATCTAGCCACGTTCAATGCGCCGCAGGCACACCCAATAAAGCTTTTTGCACATCCCCAAACAGTGCTTCTTGACTATGTTGATAAAGAGCCAGGACACGTTTCAGCATTAGATAGTAGGAAACAGCAGCACTCTGGCCATAGGAGTGGAAATGGAGATCCAGACACTGATTGCTCTCCGCAGCGCGCAGTCGTCCGACGTGCCATTCCAGCCTTCGGGCCTCGAGTCGAAGTTCCTCCGCAATTTCGGCGGCTTCAGGATGCCATCGCTGAAGATATGCAGCCATCTCTATGAGGACATGGGAATTGCTTTCGATCCGATTGATCCCATCCATTCCGCCAAGAAGGTTCCATATATCCTGGCGACCGAGTTCTCTCGGATGCTCCTTAGGTTTAGGTTCGCCTGATGGTTCCACCGCATCAAGCGCAACCGTCTCGATTGCATGCCTGTCAACGGGGATAATGCTTTGCATCAGATCCTCCCACGTACTCTTGCGCGACTCGCGTATCCTTCGGACGTACCGAAGGGTAACAAAAAGGAGTGCAACAAATACGATTGCAGAAATTCCAAGCGAAACCAGTAATTGGGCACTCATTATTTACTCCATTCACCATCTCGTCTGATGATAGCCTCTCGCAACGCGGCCACCTGTCCTTCCATCCGAGGTGACATCTCACGCGGCGATGGCTCTGGATGCCACAGAGAATAGCTCCAATACGCTTCACAAGCAAGGTAAAGCCACTGGCGGATTGACTGGAGAGAAATGAGGAGGCTCCGCATCGTATTGGCTTCACTGAAGCGGGAGACCAACTCAATGAGGATGCCGATAAAACAATAGACAGCCATTCCGGTTGCGATACTCGCGATGTGGCTCCTCCAATTGAGGCCGGCATCCGAGGACACCACGACCATGACGGCAAAGAGTTCCGCATTCAGAACGACAGAGAAATACCCAATTCTTATTGCAAGGTTCTCGACTAAATCACGCCTCTCAGGATGTTGCAGATGGCCTAATAGCGCGGCAATGAGAATACTTCCTAAAAGACTCACGAACAATTTGCCGCGGACGTCGACAGCCCACGTTCCACCGGGTCGAAAGACCTTGCTCGCAATCTCGTAAATAAGCGCAAGTTGAAGGCTTGCGTCGGCTAAAGCAAGAACCCAGTACGTGTGATTGTAGAGGGAATCGCCATAATGGTTGCGTATCCCGAATAACCAGGCCGTTCTGAGGATTCCAAAGGCAATTAAGGCTGTGAAGGCGGGATAACGACTGACACGTTTTCTTCCGCACAGAACGGCCAGTAACACGCAATTACCAGCGAAACCTGCCGCCCAGAGAAAGTCATGGAGCCCTGAAATGCTCATGGAACTGCCCCCAAGCGGCAGATGTCGCACTTAGACCATATGCTACAGGACTATGTCTTCCGAGACCTCCAGCATGGGTGACAGGGTGGCTGCTGAAGTGTTGTGACCGACTGTGGGAGGTGGAACGGGATCGGTTCCGGTGGGGATGCCTGCCGTTTGGGCAAACACCGCACCGGTTGTAACTAGCATTGCTGCCAGGGTTAGACTCCGAGTGAGCGTTCTCATCGGGTGCTCCTTCACAGCGCTGGTTGCGCTGCGCGGAGACTAGAAAGAGATACTCATAAGTCATTTAGAATCTGACACTTTGGTGCGTAGGGAAACCAAAGTGGCAGAGGATATCCGAGATGGCATGAAGATTCAGTTGCTTAGGCGAACTCCTCGAGACCCATGATTTGGCTGCTAGGTCAACAACAAAACTTTGGTTGGTGCATGGAGTAAGCAAAAATGGCGTGACATCGAAGGAATGTGCTCTTAGGAGGCTCGACCGATCGGGGCGAATGCTGGATGTTGATGTGGAGCGCCGCGTGATCCACGCTTTAATCGGTACGTCACCCGCGCCCTTATATTGTCAAGTTTTTTAGCAAAAAAACTTGACTACGGTATTGAAAATTGAGACTCTAAAACAGTGAAACGAACGGCTTCCAATCCGAAAACCTCCGGCGTCATCCGCTCGCGAATCAAGCGAAGCGGAGAACGTCTGTGGCGTCTGGATGATTTCCGGGATCGGCCATTTCCCGCAGTCGCCCAGGAATTTTCACGAATGGCGCGCAAGGGGGACCTGCAGCGGATCAGCAAGGGCGTCTACTACCGGGCGCGGCCAACCTCTTTTGGGCCGAGTCGACCAAACCCAATCGCAATTCGTCAATTAGCGCAACGAACAAAGTCGGTCTTTCCCTCTGGTGCGTCGGCAGCAAATCTTCTCGGTCTATCAACGCAGACGCCAAAGCGTGGCGAAGTTTCCACCAACTCTCTTAGCCTTCCTCGGAAACTGATTGGACCGGATACTCGTATTCACGCCCGACGCCCCGAAGCATGGAAAGAACTCTCAGAAATAGAAGCAGCCATTTTGGACACATTGCGGAACGGCGGTAACGCAAGTGAGTTCTCGCCAGCCGAGACGACCTCTCTTTTACTGAAACTTCTCTCGAAGGAACATCGACTTAAGAAGCTCCTGGCAGTCGCCAAGACAGAACCTCCAAGGGTCCGGGCATTGCTCGGAGCCTTCGCTGAGACGCTGGAAGCATCACCTTCTACACTTGAGAAGCTGCGAGCAACGTTGAATCCGTCGTCACGTTTCAACTTCGGACGATTCGTCGGGTTACCTACTGCCCGCAAGTGGCTGGCAAGGGATCCGCGGCATGAGACTGTTTGAACATCCCGACTTTGACCAAGCTATCCTGCGAGCCGCCGAATACTTTCAGGATCAGGGGTTTCGACCGGGTGTTATCGAGAAGGACTACTATGTCACCGAGGCTTTGCGCATCCTCGCAAACGTCGCCGGCGACAAAATAATCTTTAAAGGCGGCACCAGTCTTTCCAAAGGATGGAACCTGATTCAACGGTTCTCCGAAGACATCGATATTTTCCTGGATCCTCAGGCGTTCACACCGCCGCTAGGGAAAAACGGCATCAATCGACAGTTGAAGGCACTGCGAGATTCGATCGCTGCGCATCCCGCCCTTGAGTATCTGCGAGAGGAGGGCCAGACAATTGGTGGGTTCGGCCGCAACGACCATTTCAGCTATCCACAGCTTTATGGCGGTCCGGGCGAGGTGGAAATCGCATTCTTCTTGAAACTGGAGCTGCGAGCGGGCGCCAGCCAACTGAGGTTGTTGAACTGCGGTCGTACCTCAGCCTCTTCCTCAAAGAATCAGGTGTCAGCTTTGGGGCCGAAGACGAGAACGCATTTCCAATGCGACTCCTGCATTTCCGCCGAACCTTCGTAGAGAAGATGTTCGCGATCCATGGCAAGATCGAGATTCTGAAACGTGAAGGACGAGAGCTGGGCGGCTATGCACGTCACTATTACGATCTCTTTCAGCTTTCTCAGCGTCCGGAAGTACTAGCCATGCTCCAATCTACGGAATATACGGAAATCAAAACAGATTATGACCGGGTCAGCCGGGAGCACTTTCCAAACAGCTATTACTTTCCTGAGGGGATGCGATTTTCAAACAGCGACGCATTGTTCCCGACGGGCGCATTAGCGGTGATGATCGCAGATGCCTACACAAAACAGTGCGAGCTTCTTTGTTTTGGCGCTTACCCATCATGGGAAGAAGTCGCTGCGTGTTTCAAGGAATTCCGTCAGCACCTCTAGACCGTGAGGATCTATCTCGTATTGGAGTACGGCCGAATCGCTTTACGTGCTTCATCGTTGCTACTGACTGTCGAACAGTCCAACCTGCCGATTTGTAATGGGATCCGCGCTTATCAATCGCGCCTGCATCTTCTTCGCGGGCTGGATGCGTAATAGATGTATTGGTGGCCTCTCAACTGGCATCAGGTACTCCTCATAATCACGCGGCTCAAGGAACGAACTCATGCGGTCGTGAATCGGCTTTATGTGGAATGCAAAGTTTTCGCAAGAAATGTTTGGACCAATACAAAAAATATCTCGGCAGCCGGTTTGGAGCGTAGCAGAAAACCGGCTGCCGAATGCGAACCTTGTAAGCCCTGACTCGTTCGGAACGCGTTAACAGTAAATGTGCCGATTGGGCAAATCGATTGAACAATGCTGCCCGCATCACTCCCGTCAGGTCGATATCTGTAACTATTTGAAACGACGCGAGCTGCGGCCCAGCCTAAGACTGCGTTAAAGGTTCGTGTTCAGGTCTGCCGGACTTTCATTTCCATCCGATCTGGCTGGTTCTTTCTCGAAGATCCACTCATACAGGACGGGCAGTAGCATCAGCGTGAGCAGCGTGGCTGTTACAAGACCGCCGATAACAACGGTCGCCAGCGGCCGCTGCACCTCAGATCCCATCGAAGTGGAGAAGGCCATTGGGAAAAAGCCAAAGCTCGCGACACAGGCGGTCATCAGTACTGGCCGGAGCCGTCGCCGCGCACCCAGGAATACTGCGTCGTAGGTAGATAGCCCTTCCTCGCGGGCATGGTTAATGGCACTCACAAGCACGACGCCGTTCAGCATCGCAACGCCGAAAAGAGCAATAAAACCGACCGAGGCCGAGAGATTCAGATTCATTCCTCGAATCCATAGAGCAGCGATGCCACCGACCAGGGCGAATGGAATATTGCCCACAACCAGCAGAGCCTGCTTGAACGATTTGAAGGTGAAGTAGAGCAAAATGTAGATGAGGAAGACGACGATTGGAATAATCAGCATCAACCGCTTTGTTGCTCGCTCCTGATTCTCGAATTGGCCGCCATACTCGATGGAATAGCCGACTGGTATCTTTACATCGCGGGCGATGTTCGCCTGCACCTCCTTCACAAAGGAGCCTAAATCGCGTCCTCGGACATTCGACATAACAACGGCTCGCCGCTGGCCCTCCTCGCGGTCGATCTCAATCGCGGCGCGGACCACTCGCACCTGTGCCACCTGGCTCAACTTCACCTGAGCGCCGTCGGAGGAGCGCAGGACGATGTCCTGCATGGCCTCGGGATTAGCACGATAGGAATCAGGGAGACGCAGGGCTATGTCGTACCGCTTTTGGCCTTCGATGAACTGTGAGACGACCGAGCCGGAAGCACCTGCTTCGACTGCCTGTTCCACGTCCGTGACATTGAGGCCGTAACGGGCAAGTGCAGCGCGAACCACTCGGACAGTGAGGTCGGGCACGCCCGAGGTAAGTTGAATCTGTGCATCCGCAGCGCCGCGCACTCGCGCTGTTGCACGAAGCACCTGCTGGGCCAGCGAATCGAGCTGGTCGAAGTCATCACCGAAGATTTTGATGGCGAGGTCCGCTTTTACGCCGGAGACAGTCTCATCGACGCGCATTGCCATGGGCTGCGTGAAGTCATAGGCCAGCCCTGGAAAGGTCGCCAGTGTCTTGTCGAGCGCCTCGATCAGCTCGCCCTTGGAATGGAAACGATGCCATTGGCTCATCGGTTTCAGAAGAAGGTAGGTGTCCCCTTCATTGATACCCATCGCTTCGGTAGCAAAGTCGGGCCGTCCGATTTTTATGACGACATCAGAGATTTCGGGAAAAGCACGCAGCTTCTGCTCGAGACGTTTGCTGATCTCAATCGAATCGGTGAGCGAGACGCCTGGCAGCTTGCGAGTTTCAACAAGGATCGAGCCCTCGTCGAGCTGGGGCATGAATTCGGTGCCGATGAATTTGAGCGAACCGAGTGCTGCGGCGAGAACAACAAGACAGATGCCTACTGTGAACTTTCGATGCCGGATAGCGGCTGCCAGCCATCGCTGATAATGGTCGGCCAGTTTCTCCATCCAATCGAATCTTCCCTGGGAAGGTCTGCGCGCCAATCCCTTGGAAAAGGCGAATGAAGTGAAGACAGGAATTGCAATGAGAGATAAAAGCAGTGCGCCAAAAAGTGCCGAGCATACGGTAAAGGCCATCGGATGGAACATGCGGCCTTCGAGCCCCTGCAAAAAAAAGATGGGCAGATAGACACCGATGATGATGATGACGCCGAAGGCCATCGGACGTGCGACCTCGTGAGCTGCGATGCGAACCGAGTCGAGACCAGACTCACGTTCATGGTGCTCTTCGAGTCGATGAATAGAGTTCTCCATCATCACCACAGCACCATCGACGATCATGCCGAAGTCGATGGCTCCCAAACTCATCAAGTTGGCGCTCATGCCGAAGAGACGCATGTTGATGAAGCTGATCAGCATCGCCAGTGGAATGATCGAAGCGGTGATGAGAGCTGCGCGCAGATTGCGAAGAAATAGAAAGAGTATGACCGTGACGAGAATGAAACCCTCGAAGAGATTTTTTTTCACCGTAGCGATGGTTCTGTTGATGACCGTTGACTGGTCGTAGAAGGGAACAATCTTTACTCCTGCGGGTAGGCGCATCTGCCCGATCTTTTGTTTGACCAGATGGATGACACGTTCGCCGTTCTCGCCCTTCAGCATGATGACCATGCCGGAGATTGTCTCGCCATTCCGCAGGACGGCTCCGTTTCTGGGAGCCGCACCAATCTGCACCTTTGCCACATCGCCCAACATCACGGGAACACCGTGGCTCGAAAGCACGACAATATTGCGTAGGTCGTCTAGGCTTTGAGCTCGCCCTTCACCGCGTAAGGTGTATTGCTCGTCGTTATGTTCAATGTATCCGCCACCGAAATTAGCGTTATTTTCGGAAACACGTTGCGCGATGTCATGTAGCGTCAGACCGTACTGACTCAGCAGCGCGGGATCGACAATGACCTGGTATTGCTTTAGCTCGCCGCCCCAGCTATTGATTTCACTGACGCCGGGAATAGTGCGAAGCTGGCGCTTGATCTGCCATTCCTCAATATCCTTGAGCTGCATAGCCGAGTATGGACCACTCAGCGTGTACTGAAAGAGTTCTCCGAAGGCAGTTGCAGGAAGGCCAAGCTGCGGTTGCATACCTTTCGGCAATTGATCGGCAGCCTGCTGAAGTCGCTCGTTCACCATCTGCCGACCGAAGTACATCGAAACGGAGTCATCGAAGACAACCGTGACGATGGATAGCCCTAGCTTTGAGATGGAACGCACCTGCTCCTGCTTGGGCATCCCCATCATGGCCTGTTCGATGGGATAAGTAACAAGCTGCTCGACCTCTGTCGGCGGCATGGAGGGAGCGTCGGTCACAATGGTGACCTGGTTGTTAGTGAGGTCGGGAAATGCCTCCAAAGGCATGGTGTAGACGGCATAGGCCCCAGCTCCAATCAGTGCCAGAACGAAAATGAGTACTATCCAGCGCGCGGAGATGGCAGCATCAATGATTCGATTCAACATGTTCAGTCTCCGATCGTCGCCTTGAGAAGTTCCGATTTGGCTATGAAGCTGCCGTTCGTGATGACCTTATCGCCAGCACTCAGGCCCTGCTGAATGCGAATTCTGCCCTGTACGATCTCACCGAGCTTGACGGGCTGCACACGGAAACGATCGGGCGCTACTTGCACGAAGACCACATCCTGTCCATTGATCTGCTGAACGGCCTCCTGCGGGACCAGGAGTGTCGGTCTGCCGGAACCTATGGAGAAATCGGCATTGGCCAGCATCTCGGGACGGAGGCGAGTGTCAGGATGCGCGATGACGATGCGGACCTGAATGAGATGGGTCGTAGGATCGAACTCTTGACCCAAATTTTCGATCGCGCCGGAGTAGGTTGCCCCTGGAACGTCAGGGACACTCACTGTAGCGTGCTGGCCGATGTGCAACTGGGATAATACGTCAGCATCGACCGAAGCCAGCATCCACAAACGACTGAGATCTCCGATTACGAAAGCATCTGTAGAGGGGGAAATCGTAGCCCCTGGGGTAATGCTCTTTTGCAGGATGCGTCCGCTTGCCGGAGCCTTGATGGGGACAAGCTCCGCACCGCCGGAATTGCCGATCTGCCGGGGATCGATTCCAAGGGTGTCCTTCAGATGCGCTGCTTCCATCTGGACGTTGTTGTCGGCTTCGCGTGTGGAGCTTTGCGCATTTACGAGTGCCTGTTTTGCGTCTTCCACCTGCATGACCGATTCTGCCTTAAGCGCATATAACCGCTGGCTGCGCCCGTAGTTCTTCTCGGCCAGTGCCTCGGCGTCTTGCAACCGGGTGCGTTCTATAACAGCATTTGCATAGGCTGCAAGCGCCTCATGCACATCATGACTGTGCATGAAGGCGAGAACCTGGCCCTGATGCACATAGTCGCCAAGATTGGCATTTACATGGTCGACTCGCCCCTCAACGAGAACGCCAACGCGCCAGGTCGCATTATCGGGAAGTGCGATGCGCCCCTTAGCTTGGTGCGGCGAGACTGCCGTTCCGATCTCGATGGCAGCAACTGTGATCTGTTGTTCGGTTTGCGCCTGCTGGGTCAAGGTGACCTGATCAGCCTGCTGGCCTCTGGGCTGCGTATTCCCAGCCTCGCCCGATGGAGTTTTTGCATCGCGGCATCCATAGAGAAAGAGACACATTGCAAGACTCAGAGTGATCGCGGCTCGGTGTGTTTTCTTCATTAGTCCATTCCTTCCGTGTAGTTCAGTTCGACCACGCTGAGGTGATAGCTTTCGAGTGCGCGCACATAACTCAGCTCCGCATCCACGCGAGCCCGTTCTGCATCGAGAAAGCGGATAAGATCGAGGCCGCCCGCTTGGTAAGCCGCTCTACTGATATTCGAGATTTCAACGGCCTGATCTCTCAGCGGACGAAAGACGTTCACGAACTGATTGCGACGAAGGTCATACTCGCGCCGGGCCAGCGCCGTCTCAGCAAGGATTTGATTGCTCGTGGCCTGATACGATGCCTGAGCGGCTTCGGTCTGCGCTTTTGCAGCCGAGACCGCCGCCCGATTGCGATTGAACAAGGGAAGATCGAACTGCACTCCTGCGATGGGAGCATCGAGATTTCCGGCATCGCGTTTGTATCCGCCAGTGAAGAGCAGATCGGGACGCCCGTTCGCCCTTTCCAGCCTGGTCCGCGCCTGCGCCTCTGCGATGCCTTCCTTGGCAATTTGTCCTTCGATCCGCAGAGTTGCAGGGTCGGAACCCGACGGAGTCGGTTGAGGCTCTTCCAGGTTGGCGAGATCATCGGAAAGGGTCCATCGACTGTCAGCAGGCGCATTCATCTCGCGGGCTAGTGCGAGTTGTGCTTTTTCGGAATCGAGTTCGGCATTGGCCGCCGCAGCCCGTATCTGCTGTCCTTGCAGGCGGATGCGAAGCAGATCCACCTCGGCAATCTTGCCTTCGTGAAAGCGCGCCGCATGATAGGCGATCACTTCGTCAAAGTATTTGCTGTCTTGCTGGTAAAGATCGGCTAGGGCCTGTGTAGCCTTTGCAGTCCAATAGGCTTGCCGAGCAGCAAGCGCAATCTCGCGGCGGGTGAGTTCAGCCTGCAACCGGCTCTGTGCCGCGCCCGTCTTGGCAACATCGATACGCCCGCTGCGCTTCCCGGAGACCTCAAGAAGCTGCGAGCCTTCCCAATAGGTCTGGGAGTTCTCTCCCAGGATCGAAGTCCCGGATCGAAGGTCCTCTTTGCGGAAAAGGAAGCGCGGATTTGGAAGTGCACCTGCCTGCTTCTGCAAATCCTCTGCTGCGGAGACTTTGGCATTCGCTGCCCGCAGTTCCGGGCGATGCGCAAGAGCATAGCTGACCGCATTCTGTAGCGACAGGTTTGTCTGTGCATGGCAGACCTGTGCCCACAGGAAAGTACCTGTCAGGAGATAAAACCATAGAAATCGTTTCATGAAGACCTGCGCTATTTCGCTGAGTCCGTTCAGAATGACGGATAGGAAGAGCGAGCACCACGACAATTCGGGAACATGTTGCGACGTTCCTTCGAAATCTGCGCAGGTTATTGCAACCTGTGCAGCGGGTGCACCAGCGAGACAGGACTATAGGGGAGGGGCGCGGGGCGCAGTACGGGAGCGAGGGGGCGGGTCGTGGCCACCGGAGATTGGCTGATCCACATACGGTTCCGAGCTTTCGGCGACCGGGAAATCGCATACACTGACCGCCAGGAAGACCGGAACGGTCAGATCGTGCGATACGTCGGCGTACCAGGACTGGAATACCGCATCATCATCCGGGCTGGTGGCACCGATCTCCGTTTTCGTGCCAGCCGGTTGAGGGTGATGAAAATGAACGTGGAAAAAACCGGCGTGCGGATGGCAATTGTTCTCCTCATGCTCATGGAAATGCTGAAAAGGCGCTTGCACAAATGAGAGCGCCAGCATAAGGGCCGTCAGAATGGAGACGAAGTGCCGCACAAAAGTATCTTACATGCCGGTTCGACGAATCTGGCTTCAGAACTTGAGCTGAAGGTCAAGCTGCATACGCCGGGGAGGCTGGGCGGCAACGGCATGGCCGAAAAACGGCGATCCGATCACTCCGATATAGGTCATATCGTTGGCATGATTTAGAACATTAAACGAATTCATCGAAAGCGAAGCTACGGGTCCTTTGTTGCCTGCTTTAGTGAGTAGGAAGTCATGAGACAGGTTTAGATCGAGATCGAGATACGCAGGGCCATGAAAAGAATTCCGTGGGACTCCAGCAGGCCGTGCGTTTGCCATGCCGCTATTGAAGTCATCATTGCCAGTGGTGATATTGACTGGTTTTCCTGAATAAGCCGAGAGCGCCGTCCCGAAGGTGAACCACTTCCCAGCTTCAAAGGCTCCAAGCATATCGAATTTATGCCTCTGATCGTTGTCCGAACGTGACCAGTCGGCGTTCGGGAAGTAGCTGTTTGCCGGAAAATAGGTAATGCCGCCGGTGTTGTTATAGGTCTTGCCGAGGTTATAGCGCACCTGGCCGGTAAAGAAGCTGACCGGTCTCCCACGGAAGCCAACTTCCAGCGCGTTGCTCTTCTGGTAGCCTTCGGACTGTAGCTGCCGCTCCTGCCCGAGATTCGGATTCGGACGCGCTGCGTAGATGGGTGGTCGCGGAGCATTTACATCGACAGACCGAAAAAGATCGATTCCTCTCGCGCCAATGTAGTTTACAAAGATCGAGCTGCGTTCATTGAGCTGCTGCTCGATCCCGATTCCATATTGAATCGTGTACGGAATACGCTGCCTCGGGTCGAGTACCACGACGCTCGTCGGAACTCCGGCCAGTTCAGGCGGTGTGATTGGATAACTCGGTGAATCTACGAGAAACCGCTTCAGGAGTACTCCGTTGAAGTGCAGCAGGTCGGAGATCGGGGATGGACCAGTCCGGTCAAAGAAGAAACCTGCCCCTCCGCGAACTACCGTTCCACCTTTCGCTGTGGGCGCGTAGGCGAAGCTCAACCGGGGTGCGAAGTTGTGGGCGATGTCGTGAAAGTAGTTCTGCCAGTAGTAGCGAACCCCGGCGGCGATGGAGAGATTGGACCGGAGACGAATGGTGTCCTCAACAATGCCGGCCACCGTCTTTTCGAGAAACGTGACATGCCCTTGCCCGCTCTGAAAGAGATAGGAAAATGGTTGCGCAGCAGTGTAGTCGGCGAGACTCGCGAATGAGTACGTTCCCACCTGGTTGGTGAAATCATCGAAACCGCGACGGCTGATGTCCGGCACGTCGACACCGAATTTAATCTCCTGCTTGCCACTTGTATACGTCACGATGTCGGTTCCATCGAAGTGGTACTCGGTGCGCCGGGAGTTGGCCTGCGCACCTCCCCCTGTGAATGCGCCGGACACGATGAGCTGAGGATTTTCATTCAGGTCGTGGACTTGGCTGTCGTAATGGCCCACGAGGAAATGAAGCTGGTTGAGGACTTTGGGCGAGATGACGTAGAGGTGGCCGACATTGATCTCATGCTCGAAGAACAATGTGTTCGTTCCTGCCTCCGGTAGCACGGTTCCACCTACTCCCTGATTGGCAACCATTCGGTGCTCGTAGGAGTACCCTATCCAGAACTGATTTCCTTGCCCATAGTCGTGGAAGACACGGCCAGAGATGAAATAGTGATGGGTCGGATTGGGAACATTTGCATTGATGGGTCCGTCGGGTCCTGCCGCCAGAACTATTGCCTGCTGATTGTCGTTGTCCTTGTCGAGAGAGAGCAGGAAGGTCGTCTTCTTGCTGTGACTGAGCGCGCCGGTAAGAGAACCCTCGAAGTAAGTGCGCTGCTCGGAGGGTTTGGTCGCCGCAAAAGCATTGGTCGCATCGAAAAGCGAATCGCGATACAGGAAGTTTCCTGAACCATGAAGCTCGGGCGTTCCGCCTTTGGTTGTGATCTCAATCCGTGCGCGTCCCGGCCTCGAATAGAGAGCAGTGTAGGGGTTTTGATTGATCTTCACGCTCTGGATCGCGGAGGCGGTGACTCCCGGGCCGTTCGCCTCCACGCCATTGACGACAAGCGTGACTCCGTTCGTGCCCGTCGCATCGGCATCGAGGAAGCGGGACATGGTCGTAATGTAGTCCTGGTCGAAGACAGGTAAACGGTCGAGTGCGTTGCGATCGATGGTATTGCCGCTCTGGTTCTGAGCGATCTCCGTGCTCACCTGTGCGGAGCTGTCGGAAGCACTCACCTGTAATTCCTGGTTCACGGCAGCAACCCGCATGACTATCCTCATCGGTGGACGGTTCGACGAGTCGATTCGTGTCGTCTGTTTGATCTCCTTAAAGCCGTCCTTTTTTACATCCACGATGTAAGAGCCCGCGGCAACACCGAGAAAAAAGAAATTACCTGTGCCGTCGGTCGTTCCTCTGGCGACAGCCTTTCCTTCCTGTGTTGCAACCACGATCTGCGCTCCGGGAATGACGGCACCACTTGCGTCCTGCACACTTCCACTGATCGCACGGCGAGGCGTGGAGTTCTGCGCAGGGGCGACTCCGGCAAAAATGCATATCAGCAGAAAACACGAATGAACACGAGCCTGCATTACACCTCGGAAAAGATTTGAGCAATTCAATGAATTGTTGCGCTTGTTGCCGCAGAGGCTTTTGGCAGTCGAATACGAAAGACTGAGCCTGGACCCGGCTCGCATTGGACTTCGATCGAGCCCTTATTTATGGAGACGGCCCATTGGGCGATCGAAAGACCCAGTCCGCTTCCACCTTCGGCACGCGTTCTGGCTTTGTCCACGCGGTAGAACCGTTCAAATATCCGCTCGCGGTGTTCGGGTGGGATGCCGGGTCCACTGTCCTGCACCTCGATATATGGAAAACCTTCGTTGTTCGTCACTCTGACGCGGATTTCGCCTCTCGCGGGCGAATACTTCACGGCATTGTCGATAAGATTTATCAGGGCTTGCCGAAGGATCGTCCGGTCCGCCATCGCTGTGACAGTCTCGTCGCCTTCTACGCGGAGTGTCTGTTGCTTTTCCTCGGCCAACACTTCGAGCAGATTTGCAGACTCCGTGGCGAGATCGAAAAGGCGGGTTTCTGTGAGGTGCGGTTGCACTCTGCCCGCATCCGCGCGGGACATTGTCAGGAGGCTATCTACGAGCTTGGTGAGCCGACTCGTCTCCTCCAGCATGCTGCCAATGATGTCGCGGTAATACTTCTGGTCGCCAGGCTTATGAAGTGAGACTTCTCCAACACTCCAAATCGCAGTCAGAGGGGTTCTCAACTCGTGCGAGGCATCGGCAGTAAACCGTCGCAACTGGTCAAAAGAGTTTTCAAGCCGCGCCAGGGTGGTATTGAATGCAACTCCCAGTTGACCAAGCTCGTCGTCCGGATTGTCGATTTTCAGTCTCTCGTGTAATTGCTCGGCAGTGATCTCTGCAGCGCGCTTGGCCATCGAGTCGACCGGCTTGAGGGCCTTCGCGGCTACCAGATATCCCGTGATCACCACGCCGAACAGGATGAGGGGTAGCATGATGCCAAGGGCCGTCGACATCTCCCAAAACTCCTGCCAGAGCGATTCTTCGCTAACTGCAAGCCTGACCAGAACAGGATCACCATTAGAAAGATGGTGCACACGGCTTAAAGCGCGCACTCTCAGCCCGGAAGGCAGACGGAATGATCTTGGCGGCTCCGGACTGAGGCCTGCGGCCACGACAGGTGCTGAACCTAGTGGCTGTCCTTCGAGAGCCTCGCTCCGATAGAGCAGTGAACCGACAGACGACCAGGCTTCAAGCAGAAAGCCTTGCCGGAACTTGCCCTCGTGAGCCTCACCTTCCTCGGAGTCCGGTTTAATCTGGCCGGTCGGACTACTTGTAAGCATGCTTTCAACGGCTTCTACATCCCGGTCCAGACTTAGATCCAGTTGTTCCCGAAGACTATGCAGGAAGAATACCGAGACGCATCCCGCATAGAGAAGAAGAGCAACCGCGAGAAGCGAGGCGTAAACAGTGGTGAGCCGGAATCTGAGGCTCCGACGGGTTCGAGGGTTCACGATTGCTCCTCATGCAGCATGAATCCAACTCCGCGGATGGTATGCAGCAGCTTCTGGTCGGACGGGTCGTCGATTTTTTTGCGCAACCGCGCAATATGGACATCGATCACGTTGTCGAGCGGCGTGGCCCTGGCAGTCTCCTTCCACACATCGCGAGCCAGCATCTCTCGCGTCACAACTCGACCACGGTTTTGCACCAAATATTCGAGAAGTTCGAATTCGCGGGCGGTCAGCTCTACGCGACGGCAATCGCGGGTCACAGAACGCCGTACCAAATCAATCTCCAGATCACCCACTTTAATTACGTTTTCTGAATCCACTTTATTGCGTCGCAGCAATGCCCTTATTCGTGCGCTCAATTCGGCAAACGCAAACGGCTTTACCAAGTAATCATCCGCACCGGCATCCAAGCCAAGTACGCGATCTTCGACGGCATCCTTTGCGGTCAGCAACAACACGGGGAGTTTTAACCCTTGCTGTCGAAGAGCCCGCAGAACTTCGATTCCATCCCGTCCAGGAAGCATGATGTCCAGAATGATCAGATCAAAGGCATGGGTACTGACGTGAAAAAACCCTTCTTCACCGGTGTGCGCCAGGGTAACGTCGTAGCCTTCTGCCTCAAGCCCTTCCTTGAGCGCGCCCGCGACCTTGGGTTCGTCTTCGACCACGAGAACTTTCACGATAGTGCCTCACCTATATTTTGAATCCTGGTTGCCCATTCTTCTTCTGAAATATTTCCTACAAGATCCTGAAGCTGAAATTAAGGAATTCGTAAGAATCTCTTCAGATGCGTTTGACCGCTCTGTTCTATATAACAATGTTCGTCGGCTTCTGGTGTAGACCAGGCAATCTTTCCCGTGCAGGAGGTTCACGATGAGCAAGTTAGGTATAGCGAAAGTATTTGGTGTTTTGCTTTGTGTGACGGGATTTTTATCCGGAGGTCATCCCGCCAACGCTCAGGAAGTCCCGCCTGATTATCAGCAGGTTTTGAAGATTGTGGGCAAATCAGGAGACTACAAAGCGAATGTTTTGAAAGTAAACATTCCCAGGAATGACTTGCACATGAAAGTAGCTGGCGTCGCCTTGCCGACTCCATTTGGATTTGGCGGCTGGTTTGCAATGACCAAGGGTGACGGTGGCCACGATGTCCTGATGGGAGATCTCGTCCTCACCCAGGAGGAGGTCAATCCTGTGATGTCGGCGCTGCTTGAACATGGGCTGGAAGTGACCGCGCTTCACAATCACTTTTTCTGGGATGAGCCACGAGTCTTTTACATGCATGTCCATGGACATGGGCAAGCAGTTGATCTGGCGAAGGAGATCAAACCGGCCCTTGATCTGATCGGACATGGCGCGCCAACTCCAGCGGCCGCTTCGAGCGGCATTGTACCCAAACCCGCATTCGATACTGCAAAGATTGCAAAGATCGTCGGGCATGAGGGCGAGCAGAGCGGCGCTGTGTACAAGATCACGGTTGGCAGAGACGATCTTTCCGTTAAAGAAATGGGAGCCACCATCAATGCCCGCATGGGCCTCAATACCTGGGCGGCATTCGCGGGCACAGAGCAGGACGCTGTGATCGCAGGCGACATCGCTATGTTGGAAACGGAGGTGACGCCAACGCTGAAAGCTCTTCGAGCGCATGGTCTGGAGGTTGTGGCGATCCATCACCACATGACGAATACGAAACCCATGATTATCTTCCTGCATTATTGGGGCCGGGGGCGAGCTGACACGCTGGCGACCGGATTCAAAGCTGCTCTCGACGAACTGGGTAAAGGCCGGACTCAATAGCGACAAACTCAACGCGAAACCGAAAAAAGGATCAGTCCGATGACGCCGGAGGTGGCCACAAGGATCGGTTCCGGAATCTTCCACCGCCAAAGCACGATTGCAGTCAACCCGAAGATGACCACGGTCTGTACGTCATAGATCGAGTGACGGGCAATCACGAATACCGAACCGGCGATGGCTCCTGTGGCGGCAGCCGTTACGCCCTTTACGAAGGCCTGGATCGCAATATTTTTTGATATCCGTCTGTAAAACGACGCGCTAGTCAGAACCACAACATACACGGGCACAAAGACTCCTGCTGCAGCAAGAACGGCGCCCGGTAAACCATCAACGAGGTACCCGATGAAGGCAACTGTAATCACGACAGGCCCGGGCGTGATCATTGCGACGGCGATCGCGTCCAGAAATTGGCGTTCGTTGAGCCAATGATGGGTTTCAACCACACCGCCGTGCAGGAATGGCACGATGGCAAGGCCGCTTCCGAATACGAAAAGACTGGACTTCAGGAAAAACCAGAAAACTTGAAAACGCGTTTCTTGGAGCCATTGGACAGATATGGGGACGGCAGGTATCAAACAAAGTGTTGCCGGGATTTTAGAGACGCCCGTTTTGACGACCAACGAGCAAAGGCCTCCTAAGAGAAACAGCCAGAAGATTTCTCGCCCGGTAATCGCAGTGGAAACTGCCAAGACAGTAGCAATTGTCCAAAGAACCTTGTCTCGCTTGAGTGTGGATCGCCCCAGTTTTATGACAGAGCGCAGGATGATGGCAACGACCGCGGCCCCAATTCCATAAAAAACGGCCTGCAGTTGCGGCAATCCATCGTACCTGACATAGAGGGCCGAAACGGCCAGCACCATCAGGAAGGATGGCAGGACGAATGCAATTCCGACCAAGGACGCGCCCATCACACCGGCTCTCACATAGCCGAGATACATCGCTAGTTGCGCCGCCAATGGACCCGGCGCCAATTGAGCAAGCGCCAGCCCTTGTAGGTAATCTCCTTGTTCGATCCATTTCTTCTCGTGGACCAAATCGGTTTCCATGCGACTGGCAAGGGCGATTGGGCCGCCAAAACCGAATGTACCGAGGCGTAGAAAGTAAGCGACAAAGCTCCACAGAGGAGCCGGTTCATTGGATTTGGATTGCGCGTCAACGTTCACTTGACCTTCTCGCAGATGGAATTTCCGACTCCTACGCAGCGGGATCACGTCATCGAATGGTAGAGACCTTCCATCAGATCGATTCCTCGACTGAGCAGTTCGTCATCGGGAATGTCCTGCTTGGCCCATCCTTTCAGAATCTGGTTGATCGTGATCCCCTCGGTGCGGCCGAATTTTTCTTCATCGAGGTCAGCATCATGGACGGTCTGTCCGATGAGACGTACTTTTTTGTCCGTTACTCCGAAACGCGCAGCCAGCGTTTCAAAGGTGCAGTGATTGCCTTCATGACCGAAGCCGCCGTCCTGATACATATCGAACGGCACGGCCTCGGGATGATCGTTCGGGTTCACATCAAAAAGGAAAGTGGCCTTCGGATCGATAAACCGCTTAATCAGCCACGCCGAGGACACTCGATCAATTCCGGGTCGCGGACGTGTAATCCAGCTACGACTTCGGTATTCCATCTTCGATACTCTCCATTTTCCGCTCTTTACCTGCGAGGCTATAGGGTGCTCCGCTTTGTAAATGGCTTCTTCGGCTTTCGATCGGAGAGAACTCTCAAAAAAGTCGATCTCCATGATTTCTTCAAAACGTCGCTTCAATCGAGCCAGCTGGCTAGAAAACGCCTGATTAGAGGGTTCGAGTTGTTGCACCTCACGAATGAGCGCTGTGTAGTCTGGCTTGCGCTCTTCGCGAAAGTTTTCTTTGAGAACGTCGGGGGGAAGGTCATCGATGGCCTGGACCTGCAGCACAGATGCCTCTCCCTTGAGGCCGCGGATCGTTGTGGCCAGCCACTCGAATCGCTCCTGGTTGGCTGGCGTATTAGGCAAAACATAGCCGGAATTCCGCAGCGGGAGCGTTCCGTATTTCTGGAGTTTTCGCCATACCCCCACCCTCTCGCTGGCGTATTTGGACGGCAGAGTGAAAATCAGTAGAAGCCATGGAGCAACCTTCGCTTTTGATGTAATATTCATAACAAGCAGATGTTATAACATCTGCTTGAGATTCCAAAGGGGTATCGGGGAACAGATATGTCATACGCCCTAAGCACTCGCGATTGTGGAGAGATGGGAAACTCATGACTGAGCAGGTAGGTACCAGCCGAACAAGCAGGAAAAGAAAAGCGGCCTGGTTCTGGGTGCTTTCCTGGGCGACGGCGGCGGTGGCACAGACCGGGACAGCAGGGCCAGCTTCTATCGCTACAGGTCCGGTGACGATAACTGAAGTGGTCCAATCCGCTCTGCGCGATTACCCGCAGATCCACGTCAGCCAGGAAGAGTTCAATGCGTCCGTTGCCAATATTCGTCTTGCGCGAACCGCCTATCTCCCTCGCGTGGATGGCCTTGCGCAGGTGAATCGAGCAACCCGTAACAACATCTTCGGCACCCTCCTGCCGCAGAACACGATACCCTCCATCTCCGGTCCTGTCATCGGCAGCAACAACGGTGGTTCGGTGTGGGGTAGTGCGACGGGTTTGCTGGTGAGCTGGCAGCCTTTTGACTTTGGCCTGCGCCATGCGAATGTGAAGGCAGCACGCGCCGCCAAAGATAAGGCAGACGCGAGTGTGCAGCGCAGTCAGCTTGAGGTTACTACTGCAGCCGCCGACGCATATCTGACACTGATCGCAGCAAAACAGATCGAGAAGTCGGCAGCGGCTGCTGTCGACAATTGGGACGTTCTGCTAAGAACAATCCATGCTTTGTCCTCGGCTCAGTTGCGGCCAGGCGCTGACGAGTCGCGCATCGAAGCAGAACTGGCCATGGCGAGAACCCAGCTCGTTTATGCCAGGCAGGCGGATGAAAGCGGCAGAGCCACGCTAGTGAAATTTTTGTCGCGCACCGGCGACATCAATACATCACTTGACACTGGAAGATTGCTTAGTGAGTTGCCTCCTGGCGGCGACGAGGAGGTGCCGTTCCAAACCGCAGATCATCCTGTCATGGCAGAGCAGCGGGCAAACGTCGCCCAATCTGCAGCGCAGCTCCGCGCAACGGAACGCAGCTGGGTTCCGCAGTTCAACGTGGAAGGCGCCGCGTATGCGCGAGGCTCCGGGGCCGAGGTCGACGGACATCGACTGCCGGGAGCAAACGGGCTCGCACCCACCGTGCAGAACTATGCGGCTGGCGTCAACATCACCTTTCCTTTCATGGACTTTGCGAGTATCCATGCTCGCGAAGCCGCTCAGGCCGCAACCCTCCGGGCAAACCAGGCAAACGAACAGTTGGCTGATAAGGCTTTACAGGAGCAATTCGCGAAGGCGCAAGCCGCCCTGCGTGCTGCACGCGAAGTAGCGGCGAATACACCGATCGAAGTGAAATCGGCCCATATGGCCTTCGATCAGGCGAAGGCACGCTATCAGGCGGGGCTTGTGCCAATCGATGACCTGGCTCAGGCTCAGCGACTGGTTGTGCAGGCCGAGATCGATGACTCCATTGCGCGCCTGAACGTGTGGCGTGCACTTCTTCAATTCGATGCAGCTCGCGGGAACATTCAACCTTTCCTGCAAGCCGTTAACAAGTGAGTTTTGGGTAGAAACGATGCGTCTTGTTCTTGCAGCTCTGAGTCATCCACTTTCGGTGATCGTCGCGCTGATTGCGATCCTAACTGGATTCACGATGTCATTGGGTCGGATGCGTACCGACATCTTTCCTGAGGTTGGCAATCCCGTCATCTATGTCGCACAGCCCTATGGCGGCATGACTCCGGCGCAGATGGAAGGATTTCTTACCTACTACTACGAGTATCACTTCCTCTACATCACAGGCATCCAGTCCGTCGATAGTAAGAGCGTACAGGGTGCAGCGTTGCTAAAGTTGACCTTTCGCGAAGGCACCAACATGCAGCAGGCCATGGCCGAAACGGTTGGATATGTTAATCGCGCCCGTGCCTTCATGCCTCCGGGAACCGTTCAACCCTTCATTACACGCTTTGACCCAGGCAGCGTAGCGGTTGGCCTGCTTCTCTTTACCAGTTCCACGCATAGTCAGGGCGAACTGCAGAACATTGCTCTTAATCAAGTGAGACCCCTGTTTGCAACCTTACCTGGCGTCTCCGCTCCTCCGCCTTTTGGCGGCAACCAGAGAACGATTGTCGTTACGCTCGATCCGGACAAGTTGAAGCAGTACCATATCTCGCCGGAGCAGGCGATCTCTGCTGTCAGCACAGGGACGGTCGTCGTTCCGTCTGGAAATCTATACGATGGCTCGCTCAATCGTATTGTGCGTACGAATGCGACTCTCGGACCTGACTTGAATGATCTGATGAACACACCAGTTCATCCCGGTTCTGGTACGAGCGTCTACCTCCGCGACATCGGGTCAGTTGAGAATGGAACTGACATCGTTACGGCTTATGCGCATGTCGATGGCCGTCGCACGGTTTACATCCCTGTGACGAAGCGGGCTAACGCCTCTACACTTGCAGTCATCAGCGCCGTAAAAGCGGCATTACCAGCTTTCAAAAAAGTTGTTCCCGATGACGTCGATGTACAACTCGCATTCGATCAGTCAGGATACGTGTCGAATGCCATCAGCAGCCTGGTCCGGGAAGCCCTTTTAGGCGCTATACTGACTGGCCTGGTTGTGCTGCTCTTTCTTCGGGACTGGCGCGGCGCGATCATCGTCGTAGCAAACATTCCCTTTGCTCTAGCTTCTGCGGTGCTTCTGCTCTGGGCGACTGGACAGACCATCAACATCATGACTCTCGGGGGTCTTGCCCTTGCCGTAGGTGTGCTTGTAGACGAAGCCACTGTGGAGATCGAAAATATCCACACACAACTTCTTCCAGGGGTGTCTCGCGCTAAAGCGGTTCTTGAGGCTTGCAAACGGACAGTGCTTGCCCGCCTTTTATCCATGCTCTGCGTCCTCGCGGTTTTTGTTCCTTCCTTTTTCATGAGTGGTGTTGGCCGTCAACTCTTTGTCCCTCTTTCTCTCGCAGTCGGCTTTGCGATGATCGCCTCTTATCTTCTGTCGAGCACCCTGGTCCCCGTCTTCGCCATCTGGATGATGAAGGAATCGCATCGACGCGAGGAGACGGAAGGTCTCTTTGGGCGGATTCGTGCGCGGTATGACCGTTTTCTTGAATACACGTTGAAGCGTAGACGGCCCGTTATCCTTGGTTATTTCGCGGTGTGTGCAATCATTCTATTGCTTGCCGCCCCACGGCTAGGGACGGAGATCTTTCCCGATGTCAATGGTCCGGTTTTGCGGATGCGCGTCAAGGCGCCAGTTGGAACCCGTATCGAAGAGACCGAGCCGATGGTCCTGCACGCCCTCGATCTCATCAGCAAGACCATTGGCAAGCAGAATATCGAAATCACTTCAGACTATGTTGGAGTGCAGCCGTCAAGCTATCCGGTCAACCTGATTCACCTCTTCACCAGTGGTCCAGAAGAAGCTCTGATTCAAGTGCAGCTTCGTCCTGGGCATCCTAATGACGAGCAGTTACGAGAAGATCTCAGAGCCGCGTTCAAGAAAGAGCTACCCGATCTAAAACTCTCCTTTGAAGCGGGAGATATCATCTCGCAAGTCATGAGCTTCGGCTCGCCGACGCCTGTACAGATCGATGTGCAAGGCGTCGATCTCGATCAGAACTATGCTTACCTCGCCAAGATAGAGACAGAACTCCATAAGCTGAGTTTCCTGCGTGATATCTCAGTCGTTCAGCCGCAGAAATATCCTACGGTGGACATTAACGTAGATCGTCAGTATGACGGACAGTTCGGGCTGACCATGGCGGACGTAACCAATTCCTTGGTTGCAGCAACAGGCTCCTCCCGATTTACCTCACCGAACTATTGGCGCGATCCACGAACCGGGAACGCTTTCCAGATTCAAGTACAGCTTCCCCCAAATCGAGCACAAGGGCTGCCTGCCCTATCGTCGCTTCCTCTTATGCGCGATGGCTTGACGCAACCCCAACTCGATCAGGTCGCAACTATGCGGTATGGCACGATGCCAGAAATGATCGAGCGCCTAAGCGGACAGCGTGTGGTAAGCCTTACAGCCAATCTGCACGGCATCACTCTGGGTGATGCGAAGAAGCAAATTCAGCAAGCGCTCAAAAAGATGGAAGCACCGCCGAAAGGTTCTACAGTAATGATCCGTGGCGAGGTTCCAGCTCTTGAGGAGACTGTCTCTGGGTTGCGGGTGGGACTTCTGCTTGCTATCGCATCTATCTTTCTTCTCCTTATGGCAAACTTCCAATCGCTGCGTCTGCCGCTGGCCATTCTAAGTACCATCCCCGGTGTTCTATGTGGCGTGGTGTTGATGTTGCTCCTTACGGGAACCACACTGAATATTCAGTCGTTCATGGGCGCGATCATGGCCGTAGGTATCTCCGTTGCCAACTCGATTCTCTTAGTCAGCTTTGCCGAACAGGCGCGTCGCGAGGAAGGTACAGAAACCGCTGCACATACTGGCGCTCTTGGCCGTTTCCGCGCGATTCTCATGACTGCCACCGCCATGATCTGCGGCATGCTCCCCATGGCAATCGGCTTCGGTGAGGGTGGTCCACAAGCTGCGCCTTTGGGGCGGGCGGTTATTGGTGGTTTGATCTTTTCTACCTTCACAACACTGCTGGTTCTTCCGGCAATCTATGCGCTTCTGCAACGACGCGCCTCTGTCACTGCCAATTCCCTGAATCCCCTTGATCCTGAGAGCCGCTACTATGTCCAGTCATAAGAGACTTGTTCTGACAATATTTTTCTTCTGCCTACCGGCTCTGGCCCAGGCTCCCAAGCGCGTGGAGTTCGCGACTGTAGAAAGCCGCACTCCATCGAAGACTGTCACCCTGCCCGCGGAGCTGGCGCCGTTTCTACAAACGGATATTGAGGCGCGCGTCCCCGGATATATTGAGCGCGTGCTCGTGGACCGCGGCAGCAATGTCCGGCGCGGCCAGCTGTTAGTGGTACTCTCCGCGCCTGAGTTGACGGCGCAGACTGCCGCCGCTGAATCGGCTCTGCACCAAGCCGAGGCCGATGAAAGTCAGGCCGAAGCTGAGGCCGCCGCGGTCGAGAGTACCTTCGATCGTCTTCAGGAGGCCGCGAAGACCCCGGGTGCCATCGCAGGCAATGAACTGGTGCAGGCTGAAAAGCAGCGTGATGCTGCGAAATCGCTTGTGCAGAGCCGAAAAGCGGCCATACGTGCAGCGCAGGAGAGATTGCGGGCGGCCAGAGAAACTGAAGGCTATCTCCGCGTCAGGGCTCCGTTCGATGGCAAGATTACAGACAGATTTGTCCACCCGGGGATGCTAGTCCAGGCCAATGCGAGCGTGCCGTTGCTGAAACTTCAACAGATCAACCACCTTCGTCTCACCGTTCCTGTCCCGGAGACCTATGTTGGTCATGTGGTACGTGGAACTTCCGTCAACTTTCATATCGCAGCGCAACCGGGAAAGACATACACGGCGAAGATTGCCAGGATCGCAAGTGCTCTTGATTCTCAGAGCCGAACAATGATGGTGGAACTCGACGCCTACAACAAAGACGGGACCTTAGCTCCCGGGATGTATCCGTCTGTTGACTGGCCGGTCGGTTCAGCGGAGCCTTTACTGCTGGTGCCATCAACAAGTGTGGTCACCACAACCGAGAGGACCTTTATCATCACGTCGGTGAACGGACATGCTCATTGGGTCGACGTTCGCAAGGGAGCTGCTTTTGGAGATCAGGTTGCCATCCGCGGGAGCATCAAACCAGGGGAAAGGGTTCTCAAGCGCGCGTCAGACGAGGTTCGAGAAGGAGTACCACTGCAATGACTTCCTGATCGGAGGTAAATATGAGCACAGATTGTCGCAGTCTACCGTCCACCTTCCTATTGGAAATGTCGATCACGGCAGCGATTGCTGCTTATATCCAACGGGGCACTACCACCCTATTGATGATTGCCGGACGAAGATCTTGTACAGGATGTCTGATGGCAATTTCCTTTCTGGTTCTGGCTTTGCCAACGCCCTTTGCAGAGGTGCCAGGGCAGGCTCGTACCACCATTGATCGCATCATGGGGAATAAGGGTACATATATCGATAGCGAAGGCGTTTATAAGGTCCTCATGCCAAGGGGTGATGCGACCATCGTCCAGGACTATCAGACCTTCTCCCAAAATCTGGGCTTGAATTCGTGGGCGGCATTCACCTCTGCAGTGCATCATCCGGCGTTGTTAACCGGCCAATTGCTTCTCCGCGAAGACGAAGTAACTCCTGTGTTATCCGCAGCGCTCCAAAACGGTCTGGAGGTTACCGGCCTGGCCGACTGCTCCGTTATCGCTGGTCCTCGATTGAAGACGCTCGACGTGACAGGAGCGGGGAGCTTTCAAGGTCTCGCTATCGCATTCCACAACGCTTACGCTCAGATCAGGCGTGTTCGTTCCGAAGCGACGCTTCATTCATCAAAGTTCTTTTTGCCTGATGTGCAGCTCGATAGTTCCATCAGCCCTGATCCGCTAAACAATATCCTATCGACAAGAGGTTCGATGGCGGATGGTGTATACAAGGCAACAATCGGCCGCCACGGGCTTCTTCATGGCGAAATGATTGGACGAGAGATGGGGTTCGCGACCTGGATCGCATTTGCCGGAACGGATAAGCGTGCTTTGGCTCAGGGAGAGTTCGTAGCTACTCCCGACGAACTTCAATCTCTCCTGAAGGCGCTCATCGCAAAAAAGATCGAAATAGTATCTGTCCGCAATCACACGGTAGGCGAACATCCTCAATATCTATTCGTACGTTTTTGGCGGCAAGGAGTTGCCGCCGAAGTTGCAAAGGACGTGCGCTATGCACTCAACGTACAGGTAGGAATACTTCCGGCTCCCATTGTGGGTAAGGCTCTCTGAGGCAGATCAGTCATGAAACAAATTATATTGGGCGTCATTCTGTTATCCCTCGCAGCTAACTCTGGGCTCTCTTTCGCTCAGGCAAGCGCAAGTGTTCCTCTCAAGCTGGAATCGACGATTGCAATGCCCGATGTCCAGGGACGCATCGATCACTTGGCCATCGACTTGAAGGGACGGCGGCTCTTCGTCGCGGCCTTGGGGAACAATTCAGTCGAGGTTATTGATCTGAAAGCCAATAAGCTGATTCATACGATTCCAGGCTTGGACGAACCGCAGGGTATTGCCTATATTCCTTCCTCGAATCTGCTCTTCGTTGCAAACGGTAAGGATGGATCGGTCCGTGAATTCGATGCCTCTTCATGGAAGCTACTCAACTCCATTTCCTATGGCGACGATGCCGACAATCTTCGCTATGACCCGGGAAGCGGCCACACTTGGGTTGGCTATGGAGGAGGCGCTTTGGGGGAGTTCGATCAAAAAGGCACGAAGCTCGCCGATATCAAACTGGATGCTCACCCTGAATCGTTTCAGCTTGAGAAGAATGGATCGAGAATCTTCGTTAACCTGCCAGGATCACGAAAGATTGATGTCGTAGATCGTAAGACAAGAACCGTGTTGAGTTCATGGGGTACTGGAGGCCCATTGGCCAACTTCCCAATGGCACTCGATGAACAGGATCATCGGCTATTCGTGGTGACGCGGCTTCCCGCACGATTGATCGTGTTGGACACAGAGAATGGCCACCGGATTGCCAGCCTTCCAGCGGTTGGTGACTGTGACGATCTCTTCTTCGACCAGCGGCGTCACCGAATTTATGCGATTGGAGGAGAAGGCGACATCTCGATCTTCAAACAACAAGATATCGATCATTACAGTGAAATAGCCCGGATGAAAACAGTAAGGGGCGCGCGAACAGGATACTTCTCCCCGGATCTGGACAGACTATACCTTGCGGTAAGAGAACATGGACCACAACCTGCAGAAATTCGTGTTTACATGCCGCAGCCATGAGCGATTGTGCCTCAACAATTTTTCCATGTTCACCGTGGCCCGTTGTCCCGTTTGAAGTTGAAGCCACTGCTGAAGATGCCAAGCGAAATCGATAATCCCTCTGGAAACCGATCCTACGATCGACTATTCTGGAGGTGCTCGTATGAAGGCATTTCGCCAATCCGGGATCGTGCTGCTATTGCTAGTGTCCTACCTGACCCCGGCGATGGCCTGCATGGTTTCCGACGTGCAGATGAATGCCGAGGAGCGAGCCTGCTGTCGAACGATGCAGCACCACTGTGAGCAGATGGAGATGCAATCGTCGCACGATTGTTGCCAAAACGCTCCTCAGAGTGCGCAGGACAATGCGCTGGATACAAAAGCGACAACCTATCATCCGGTCGTAATTGCGGCGGTTTGGGTAGCGATTTCCGACTGGTCTCATCCGGTTTTGACTACTGCGGGCTGGATCGAGCATCTTGGCTACTCGCCGCCACAGTCCCCACCTGGTTCGATCTCCATTCTCAGAATCTAGCCCTCCTCTCTCGCTCTGCGTTCGCCGGGCGCGGGCATACATGTCTGCGCGCCGGTGATGTTTTCAACAGCAATCGAGATTGGAGTCAGTATGAACGTGGTCTTTTGGACCGCCACGCTCGTGCTTGCCAGTACGTTCTCCGCCTTCGGGCAGGAGACGGGTGCAAGCACGCCTACCCCTTTGTCCCAACTTCTGGCTGAAGCACAAGCCAACAATCCGCAGCTCGCCGCAGCCGGTCATGAGGCGCGAGCCGCGAGGCAAATAGCTCCCCAGGTTACGACGCTGCCTGATCCGAAGTTCACTTACCAGCAGTTCAGCGTTGGCAGCCCGAAGCCATTCGCGGGATACACCAATAGCGACTTCGCCTATATCGGCGTGGGAGCGTCACAGGAGTTGCCCTATCCGGGGAAGCTGCGACTGCGCGGACAAGTAGCGGAACGCGACGCCGACACCAAGCAAGCCGAAGTCGGAGTGATCGGCAGCGGCATTGCTGACGCGGTAAAGGCCGACTATCTCCAACTCGCGTATCTGCAACAGACGCTCGGCATCCTGCGACAAAATCAAGCTATCCTCGACCAGCTTATTCAGGATGCGACCGCGCATTATCAGGTTGGCCAGGGAATGCAGCAAGACGTGCTCGAAGCACAGCTCAACCGCACCAAGATCGTGCGCGAGATCACCATGCACCATCAGCAGATGTGGCAGATAGAGGCTCATCTCAAGGGCCTGCTCAACCGCGATCAGCAATCGCCGGACATCGTTACGGAAGACCTTACGGAATCTCCACTGAAGGCCACCTCGGATGAGCTTCTGGCGCTGGTGAAGAAAAACAATCCCCAGCTTCAAGTGGATGCGAGTGCCATTCGGAGACAAGACGCGCAGGTAGCCTCCGCAAAACGCGAAGATAAACCCGATTTTGAGCTGGGCTATATGTATCAGAACACCGACCGGAAGTATCGGGACTACTACATGCTCACCTTCGATGTCCGCTTTCCGCGCAAGAAGCGGGTCAATGCGGAGATTGCCGAAGCGCAGGAAAAGCTCATCGCATCACAGAAGACACTCGACTCCCATCTCACCCAACAGCTCGCGCAGGCACAGCAGCTCTATGTGCAGGCATCGAGCGATGAGGAGCAACTGAAGGAGTTCCGTGAAGGCTTGATTCCTCAATCCGACGCAGCCTACCGGGCAACCTTGAGCGCCTATGCCTCGAACAAAGACCAGTTCACGCATGTGCTCTCGTACTTCACCGATCTGCTCAATCTGAAGCTCGAATATGCCGAGACGCTGCTCGATCATGAGACGGCGTTGGCCCACCTCGAATCCCTGACAGGAGTGATACTGCGATGAATAAGTATGTCCTGAGAACTTCTCTCGTCTGGATAGCGGTGCTGGCTGTTTTGGTGGGGATTTGGGCCTACCGCTCTCATTTGAAGAATGAGCCTCACCCAATGCCAATGTCCAGCGAGGTTCAGCCCGTAGCCGCAGGGCCCACTTCCGATGTGGCAAAACCCGAATCGTCCATGCCGGGTATGTCCATGCCAGAGTCGAAGGATGCAGCTCTTGTGCCGGTACAACTTACCCCGGAGCGGATGCAAAGCATCGGTGTGAAGACCGGCACAGTCGAATACAAGCAACTGAGCGATGATGTCCGTGCTACGGGCACGGTGGATATCGACGAGCGACTGCTTTCTTATGTGCAGGTACGCTTTCCCGGATATATCCGCAAAGTCTTCGCCAATGCAACGTATCAATATGTTCGCAAGGGCGAACCGCTGTTCACCGTGTACAGTCCCGATCTGGTGGCGACGCAGCAGGAATACCTTCTCGCGCGGCAGAACCAGAAGGCGCTTCAGTCGAGCACTGTGGACGGTGTCGCCGCTGGCGCAGATACACTTTCGGCTGCTGCCGAACAGCGTCTAGCGCAGTGGGATGTTCCGGCGAGTGAAATCGCGAGGCTGAAAGAGACGGGCAAGCCTGTCACCGACCTCACCATCTATTCTCCGGTTTCGGGATACATCACCGAACGTAATGCTCTGCCCAATCTCTATGTCGAGCCATCGACTCGGTTGTACACGGTTGCCGATCTCTCACGTGTCTGGGTGAATGCCCAAATCTTTCAGGACGACATTGGGCGGCTGAAGCCCGGAGATGCCGCTTCCATCACGGTGGACTCATATCCAGGACGCATCTTCACTGGGCAGATCGAAGAGATTCTGCCGCAGGTGGACATGGCGACGCGCACCGTCCGGGTGCGCCTGGCAATCGCTAATCCCGGCCTCAAGTTGAAGCCGGGCATGTTCGTCAACGTCGATGTGAAGACCAATCTGGGCCGCCAACTCGTCGTGCCTGCCTCAGCAGTATTCCAATCGGGAACGCGGCAGCTCGTCTTTTTGAATCACGGCAATGGAAGCCTCGAACCGAAGGAGATTGCTGTCGGCCCTCGCGTGGGAGACGACTTTGTCGTCCTCAAAGGACTCGAAGCACATCAATCGATCGTCACTTCGGCAAATTTCCTGATCGACTCCGAGAGCCAGTTACAGGCGGCAGCAGGCTCATTCGCTCCTCCTCCTCCGGGTGCGGGAAGCAACAATGCGCCTGCTACTACTCCTGCCGAACCACAAGACAATATCGACTTCACTACCGACCCAAATCCGCCGACCAAAGGCAATAACATCTTCCGCGTTCGGCTGACCGGGCCGGGAAACACGCCGGTCACAGGCGCATCGGTGACAGTCACGTTTTACATGGCGGCGATGCCCGCAATGGGCATGGCCGCGATGAATACGACGGCAACTCTCGCGGACAAAGGCAACGGTCTCTATGAAGGAACTGGAGCACTTGGTTCCGGCGGCACTTGGCAGGTGACGATTACAACGCAGAAGAACAGACAGATCATCGCCACAAAACAGTTGCGGGTGAACGCGACGGGAGGCATGTGATGCTTTCCAAAATTATCGAAGTCTGCGCACGCAACCGTTTTCTCGTTTTTGCAGCAGTTCTGATGCTGACACTGGCAGGCATCTGGTCGTTGCAGCACATGCCTCTTGACGCGCTGCCGGATATTTCCGATGTTCAGGTCGTCGTTCACACCAACTGGATGGGGCGACCTCCCGATGTGATCGAGGATCAGGTGACATACCCCATTGTGACCAGTCTCCTTGCCGCGCCGCATGTCAAAGCAGTGCGCGCGCAGACCATGTTCGGTGACTCTTACGTTTACGTGGTCTTTCAGGATGGCACTGACCTTTATTGGGCACGTTCCCGCGTTGTCGAATACCTGCAACAGATCAGCGGACGCTTGCCGGAGAACGTGCATCCCTCGATTGGCCCTGACGCGACCGGCGCAGGCTGGGTCTACGAGTATGCCATCGTCGATAAGAGCGGAAAGCACAGCCTCGCGGACCTGCGTAGCCTTCAGGACTGGCGGTTGCGCTATGCCCTCGAAACTGTTCCCGGCGTTGCGGAAGTCGCAAGTATCGGCGGCTATGTTCGCCAGTATCAAGTGCAACTCGATCCCAACAAGCTGCTGGCCTACGGCATTCCACTTTCCACGGTTATCGACCGTGTGAAGGCAAGTACCAATGAAGTTGGCGGACGGGTACTCGATCTGAGCGGCGCGGAGTACATGATTCGCGGTCTTGGCTATCTTCGATCACTCGATGATCTGGCAAGTGTTGCTGTCGGCAGCAAGAACGGCACGCCCGTTCTGCTTCGCGATCTGGGAACGGTCAGCTTCGGTCCTGACATCCGCGAAGGAGTGGCCGAGTGGAACGGCGAAGGAGAAACGGTCGGCGGCATCATCGTCATGCGCCAGGGCATGAACGCGCTGGATGTTATCAACGGAGTCAAGCAGAAGCTCCGTGAGATCGCGCCATCGCTTCCTGCGGGTGTCGTCATCATGCCGGGGTATGACCGCTCCGGCCTAATAGACGCCTCGATCAAGACCCTGCAACGGGACCTGTTGGAAGAGGCCATCATCGTCAGCGTCGTCATCATTGTTTTCCTCTTCCACTTCCGGTCTGCATTGATCGCCATCCTTGCTCTGCCCATCGCCGTGCTCGTCGCCTTCATTCCAATGTACTGGCTGGGAGTCACCTCGAACATCATGTCATTGGGAGGCATCGCGCTCGCAATCGGCGTGCTTGTCGATGCCTCGATTGTGATGGTCGAGAATGGCTATCGCCATCTCTCAGACCGCCAGGAGAACAGCTCGGTGCCGGTGTCGGAATCGGAGCGCAGAACTATCCTCATCAATGCGGCGAAACAGGTTGGGCCTGCATTGTTCTTCTCGCTGTTAATTATTGTTGTATCGTTCCTGCCGGTGTTTCTTCTCGAAGCTCAGGAAGGACGCATGTTCCGTCCGCTGGCCTGGACAAAGACCTTAGCGGTCGGATCGTCTTCTATCCTCGCCATCACGCTGGTTCCGGTCCTGATGGTGATGCTGATTCGTGGGAAGCTGCGTCCGGAGCGCACGAACCCCATCTCGCGTGTCACTCAGGCGGTCTATCTGCCGATTCTTCGCTGGTGTCTGCGGCATCGCTGGCTCACCATCGCTGTCAACCTGATCTTCCTGATTGCAACGCTACCATTGGCGACTAAGCTGGGCAGCCAGTTCATGCCTCCCCTCTTTGAAGGCTCCACGCTGTACATGCCTACCGCTCTTCCTGGCATCTCGATTGAGCAGGCGAAGGTTCTTCTTCATGAGCAGGACAGGATTCTTCGTGGCTTCCCGGAAGTCGCCAGCGTTTTCGGTACGGTTGGGCGTTCTGACAGCGCAACAGATAATGCACCGCTCAATATGTATGACACCACCGTTATGCTTAAACCGCGCGAGCAATGGCCCACAGGAATGACCTACGAAAAACTCATTCAGGATATGGACGAAAAGCTCCAGTTTCCCGGCTTGTCGAATACCTGGACCATGCCAGTCGAGAACCGCCTCGATATGGAATTAACCGGTATTAAGACACCTTTGGGTCTCAAGGTGCAGGGACCGGATGTAAATGGCATTCAGCAACTCGCGTCGCAGATCCAGAATGTGCTCTCCAGCCTGCCGGAGACACGTTCGGTCTTTGCGGAAAAAGTCGCACAAGGTTTCTACGTCAATGTCGAGGTCAACCGGCCGGAGGCCGCACGTTATGGCCTCACCGTCACGGATATTCAAACGGCTGTTGCTTCAGGCATTGGCGGCGAGAATATCGCAGAGAACATCGAAGGCCGCGAACGCTATCCCGTCAATGTCCGTTATCAACGCGACTTCCGCGACAATATCGACAAAATGCGTGGCGTTCTGATCGGCACGCCTTCCGGGGCGCAGATTCCACTTGGACAGGTAGCGCGTATTTCCTTCAGCCATGGCCCGGCGATGATCCGGGACGAAGACGGTGCGCTCACTGGCTACATCTATATCGATCTCAAGAGCGCGGACTACGGTGGTTTCGTCGCCAAAGCAGACAAGCTCTTGCACGATAAGCTCACGTTGCCTCCAAACTACTCGTACCAGTGGTCGGGAGAGTACCAATTAGAGTTGCGGGCGAAACAACGGTTGCAGCTCATCCTTCCAGTCGTGTTCTTCCTGATCTTTCTGTTGCTGTACCTGGTGTTCAAGTCTGTTGCCGAAGCACTCGTGCTCATCTTTCCAACGGTCTATGCCATGAGTGGTGGCCTGCTGCTGCAGTGGCTGCTGAAGTACAACTTTAGCGTGGCGGTTGCGGTTGGCTACATCGCGCTGTTCGGTATTGCTGTGGAAACCGGAGTGGTGATGGTGGTCTACCTCCATGAATCGCTCGAACGCAGATTGCAAGCTGGTAAGCCTTTGACCAACGTAGATATAGAGGAAGCTGCCATTGAAGGGGCTGTACATCGTCTCCGGCCAAAGCTGATGACCGTCTGCGCGGTCCTCGCCAGTCTGGTTCCGATCCTATGGGAATCCGGCATCGGCTCGGATGTGATGAAGCCGATTGCCGCGCCGATTGTTGGCGGCATGATTACTTCGACCATTCACGTTTTGATTCTTGTGCCTGTCTTCTTCGTCATGATGAAGGAACGTGCGCTGAAACGAGGAACTCTCGTTCCTCGTTTCAGCAATAACGGCTCTGCCGTTCAACCTTCTGCTTAATTGGAGATACAACAATGCGAACCAAATATTTCATACTGACTGCGGCACTGGCGCTGAGTGCAGTGACCTTACTCGCGCAGGAAACACAAACCATAAGCGGAACCGTGACCGATGCGATGTGTGGCGCACACCACACCATGATGAAAAACGCCACTCCTGCCGAATGCACGCGCGCCTGCGTCAAGCAGGGAGCCGAGTTCGCGCTTGCGAGCGGGGATAAGGTCTATACGTTGAAAAGCGACAAAGCGCAGTTTGACAGATTCGCAGGACAGAATGCCACAGTAAAGGGCAAGGTGTCTGGTGATGCGATTTCTGTAGATTCCATCAGCCGGGCGAAATGAGACTTGCTTTCGCCTGCCATAAACTACGTTGACCATCGTTGCCCAGGCATAGTTTCTTTCTACCCCAATGATCGAGACGGGCTGATTTCATGTGATACATAAAAGTAGCTTAGCATCTAAGCGATTTTATGAGTATAATCTTGGGATGCCATCGATCCTCAAAAAGAGGGAGCTTGCCAAAGAGATCGTCGAAAAGTTAGCCCGTCGTCACAGCACGGCAGTCGTGTTGTTTCATCATGCAATTGCCGAACGCATGGGAGTGGGGCCAACTGACTACAAATGCCTCGATTTGTTGCGCGAGCGCGGTCACATGACAGGCAGTGAGCTCGCTGCGGTTACTGGCCTGACAACCGGTGCAATCACGGGTGTCGTCGCAAGACTCGAACGAGCAGGATATCTGCGCCGCGAACCTGACCCGCATGATGGCCGAAGACAGATACTCCATCTGGCGCTCAAACAGTCGCCGATCCATGAAGTAATCGGTCCCTTGCGAAAAGACGTTGCAGTCATGTTGAAGGATTTCGACGCGCAACAACTCATCGGCATCACTCAGTTCATGAATCGGAGCACCGACCTCATCTACCGCCACATTGCGCTGTTGCGGGCACAAACACTCAGCGGCAGACAAACCACCAATGAAGAAAGTGTCCAAATATGACACCCAGCCTCCGCAAATTGAACCTCACCGCACACGTCACGTTCTCTGTGAGTTGGATTGGCGCAGCGTTCGCATTCTTCATACTCAGTATTGCCGGGCTCGTCAGCCGAGACGCGACCATGATGCGCGGCGCCTATCTCTCGATGAACTTGATCTGCCTCTATTGCATCATTCCTCTGAGCCTGGCGGCGCTTGGAACCGGATTGATCCAGTCCCTCTGCACCCAATGGGGCCTATTCCGGCACTACTGGGTGTTGGTCAAATTTATTTTGACCGTACTTGCTGTTGCTGTCTTGCTGATGCATCAGTTCTCGGCGATGGCAAGGGCCGTGAGGCTTGTATCGACGGCCACGGCGGGAGCGATGCCCACTGCCGAACTTGGCAGCGTCGGTTTTGTGCTGGCACGTGCTTCCGGAATTGGCATTCTGGTGTTGTCGGTGATTACCATACTGTCGGTCTACAAGCCCTGGGGGCTCACCCCATACGGAGAGGACAAACGGCGCGAGTTGCGCTACAAGGTCGCGGCGGCGGGCATCGCTGGCAGTCTGCCCGGCTTTGATGACCAGATCCCAAACCAGGAAAGGCCCCGGAAACTCCAAATCGTCACTGCGCTTGTTATAGGATTCCTCGCACTGGCCGCACTTATCTCCATGCATCTTATGGGCCACGGTTTTCATCACGGTCATTGAGGAGCATTGCGGTCCCGGCCTTCATGGGAATGCCTGCGACAGAGTATGATGTGGCCATGACGTGGAGAAGTACATTCGCGGCGCTGCTGGCAGTCATTCTCCTGACTGCGTCCTCGTGGGCGGCGGTCTGCGATGCGAATTGTGCCGCGTTAGCTTCCCAGTCGGAATGTCATATGAAGCCTGCTTCCTATCATGCGGCGACGGCAATGCATACCCACGATATGCATTGCGCGCACATGAACAAGCGCGACGAATCGGGAGTATCAGCCGTCGAGCTAGCTGCTACGCCTGATTGCACCCATCTGCTCTGCAGACAAGTGGCGAGCGTGAACCTTCCTGTAAAGGCGTTCCAGTCCGATCAACTGAAATGGACCGTGATTCATCCGGTTCCGAATTTGGAAGGGGGCATCGTTCCTCTTCGTTATGTCAGCGAGGCTCCTCCTCCGGACATTGTCGATTCTCATCCTCCTCTCACGGTAGCCCTCAGAATCTAGCTCCGGCGCAACTGTCGCCAATGCGTTCTGTCATGGGCCGGATTGTGCTGTTCTGTACTCAGTCTTCAGTTCGCGCCAGTGGCTCACATTTGTGGCTGCATTCCCCTATGCCGGAATGCCTATCTAACTGAGGACATCATGAGTAATCGTCGTTCCTTTCTCCAGAACACACTGGGATTAGGTGCTGCCTGGCTGGCTTCCACAAAAGCCTTCGCTCAGACAGAGCAGAACACCAAAATCTACAAGCGGGTTCGTCAAACCCATCCCGGTCCGGCCTTCAACATGCCGGTCGTCACGACTGACGTCGGGGACCTCCCGTACACAATGGACGGCAACACCAAAGTTTTCCATCTTGTTGCCGAGGTCGTAAAGCAGCAGATCCATCCGATGAAAACCATTGACCTGTGGGGTTTCAACGGAAGCGCACCAGGGCCCACGATCCAGGTCAATCAAGGCGATCATGTGCGGGTGGTCTTCGACAACCATCTGCCTGAATCGACTTCGATCCACTGGCACGGGTTCGAAGACACGATTCAAAACGATGGCCAACCCGTAATTAGTCAGCCTCCGGTAAAACCTGGAGGGCAGTTCAGCTATGAATTCGACATCCATCAGGAAGGCACGTACTTCTATCACTCGCACATGGCGATGCAGGAGATGGCGGGAATGCTGGGCGCTTTCATCATGCACCCTAAAGAACCATATCGTCCCCATTGCGACAAAGACTTTCTGATTCATTTGCAAGAGTATGCAGTACTTCCTAACAACACCGTTCCCAACACCATGAATATGGAATTCAACTGGCTCGTCTTCAACGGTAAGGCCGGTCCGGCAACCACTCCTCTCGTCGTCCGGCTCGGAGACCGCGTGCGAATTCGCTTTGTAAACCTCGGCATGGACCACCATCCGATGCATTTGCACGGCCACACCTTTTACACCACAGGCACAGAAGGAGGCCGCATTCCTGAATCGGCCTGGTGGCCTGGGAACACGGTTCTCGTTGGTGTGGCACAGGCGCGAAATGTGGAATTCGTTGCCAACAATCCCGGAGATTGGATGATTCACTGCCACTTGCCCCATCACATGATGAACCAGATGTCGTCTGTCACCGGAAAGATGACGCGCATGGCAGGAATGCCAGCCGGAGGTGACATGAATACCGGCATGGGGATGCTTCAAGGGGAACCCGGTGCTCCCCTGGGTGAAGATTACGGTCCGACTCTAGGCCGCGGTCTCGGCGGCGTTGGCAACGCGACCGACACTTCGACAACCAACGGCCCCCTTTCTCAAGAGAAAGCCATGGCTGCAATGCCAGGAATGCAGCATGAGATGGGAAACATGCAAATGGGCGGTATGGAAGGAGACATTGCGAAGAGTGCGAACGATGTTCCGAACTTCCCGCAAGACGCCTACATGGAAGGACCAATGATGGCGATGGATAAGGCTGTCGAACGGCCTGAGAATTACGGCCTGAAGCCGGGCTGGAGCGGATTCATGCAGGGCATGATGACATTTGTCCGCGTGCTGCCGCCCGAGAAATACGACGAGGTCATTTCTCGCATGAAGAAGGCCAACCGTCCCAAAGACCCCTATGCCGCCATTCTGGAGCGCGCCTGAGATGAGGAACAAAGCCATGAAATTGAGACTTCTTACATTCGCGATGATGGGCCTTTTCGGTGCCGCAGTGTTTGCACAAGACGCCCAACAGAAATCCATGCCGTGCATGGAAGGCATGGTCATGCCCGGCTGCACACCAGCAAAGAAGCAGCAGCCACTACAAAAACAGAACAAGCCTGGGATGCAGCACGATCAGCCCCAGGACATGAACAACATGCCGGGAATGCAGATGGGGCAGCAGCAGAATCCGCAAAGTCCGGATACCCATGCGACGATGACTTTGCAGGAACCAGAAAGCCCTGCAAACAAGACGGGGGCCAATCTGCCTGCCCCCGAACTTCTGAAAGAGGTCGTCACGCGGCCGACTATGAGTCTCAACGACTTCACGCAGTTGGCCGATGCGAACAATCCCACCCTTAAAGAAGCCGGCGCCTTTGTACGTCGTTCACAGGCCAAGGCCCGACAAGCAGGTTTATATCCAAATCCTTCTGTTGGCTATCAGGGAGAGCAGATTCGCGGCGGTTCTTATGGTGGCGGAGAACACGGCGGTTTTGTGCAGCAAACCATCGTGCTGGGCGGAAAACTGGGACTCCGGCGCAACATTCATGAACAGGAAAGCCGCTCTGAGCAGATCGGGGTAGAAGAACAGACTTACCGGGTTCACGCTGATGTGCAGCAGGCATTTTATGATGCGTTGGCTGCTCAGGTGACTGTCCATCTCCGGCAGCAATTGCTCGGCATAGCGCTGGACGCGGTCGAAACGGTGCATCAGCTTGCCAACGTGGGACAGGCGGACGCGCCAGACATCCTGCAGACAGAAGTGGAAGCGGAACAGGCAAAGGTGGACTACGTAACCGCCCAGCGCCACTATCTTGAAACTTTCCGCGTCCTTGCTTCGCTTGCGGGCAAAGGCGATTTGCCTGCGAGCCCGTTGCAGGGCGATTTAGAGAAGACACCCGACCTGAATGCTGAGCAGATGGTTGAGTCAGTCGTCTCTGACAGTCCTACGGTAAAGCGGGCGCACCAGGAGATTGTGGTTGCTCAGGCGCGCCTGAAAGACGCGAAGCGCGAGCCGATTCCCGATCTCACGTTGCGTGCTGGCGAGCAATATAACTTTGAACAAGTCAGCGAGAGACCTGTCAAAGCAACAGGTCCGCAAAGCTTTGCCAGCGCCGGCATCAACATTCCTCTCTGGAACCGAAACCAAGGGAATGTTCAGGCTGCAAAGGTCGAAATCGAACGTGCAAATCAGGATCTTCTCCGCGAGCAGTTGTCGCTTCGTCAGGCAGCAGCTCCACTGGCGCAATCGTATGAATCTGCGAAATTCGAGGCGGACCGCTATAAAACCCAGCTCATCCCCCGTTCGACGCGAGCCTATGAACTCTATCTGAAGAAGTACCAGAGCATGGCGCAAGCCTATCCCCAGGTGCTGGTTTCACAGCGCACGCTCTTCCAGTTGCGGGTTGGCTACGTCATGGCTCTCCGTGAAGTGTGGCGGAATGCAATTGCGCTCCAGAACTATACGCTGAGCGGTGGACTCCATGCTCCCGTGTCAACCGATACACCAACTACAACGATTAACTTGCCGAATGCCGGTGGAGCACAGGAGTGAACAGGATGAGACGCAAGTTCATCATCTCATTTTCGGCCATCATCCTTCTCGTCATCTTCGCTTGCATCCTTGTGGCTGACCGCCTTATCCATCGCGGCTTCAGCACGCGAGACAAGCCAAGCGGGGTAGAAGCATCGCTTGCCATGTCTATGCGCGACGTGGCGATCCCAGAGCGCTACAAGGCGATGAAGAACCCTGTTGCGGTCACTCCCAAGGCGATCCATGAAGGCATGGCGCATTGGGCCGACCACTGTGCCACTTGCCATGCCAACAATGGCAGCGGGGACACGATGTACGGAAGGACCATGTATCCGAAGCCGCCGGATATGCGCCAGAAGGACACACAGGAGATGTCAGATGGCGAACTCTACTACACCATCAAGAATGGCGTCAGGCTTAGCGGCATGCCCGCATTCGGAGGCCCTGGCGATGGCGATCTTGATAGTTGGAAGCTCGTCGCGTTTATCCGTCATCTCCCTTCTCTTACCCAAGACGAGGAACTGGAGATGGAAAAGCTCAATCCTAAATCACCTGATGAACGGCAGGAAGAGCAGCAGGAAGAGGATTTCCTGCGCGGCGGCTCTTCTGCACCACAACAACCTCACCACTAGAAAGGAATTATGAGTCATGAAACGTCGCATCCTGGTTACAGTTTTGCTTCTCTCCTGCATCACACTGATAGCGCGCGCCCATGAGGGCATGATCCACGTCATGGGAGTCGTGACTGCATTGAGCCATAAATCGGTAACGGTCGAGACCACAGACAAGAAAAGCGTCGAAGTCGTATTGGCCGACACAACGACCTACGAGAAAGCCAAGAAAGCCGCGACTCGCGCAGACCTCAAGATCGGTGATCGTGTCGTCATCCATGCCATGAAGATGAAGGGCGTTCTTCAGGCACACACCGTGCAATTCAGTGAGGTGACAACTCATTAGGTGTGCGGAGTATTGGGCGGTCTAGCACGACATTTGATCCTCACACATCCTTCTCATGGCTTTTTATGCTTCGATGGCTGCCGCCGCGTTGAATCATGGAGTTTTTTTCGGAATTCCGCACTTCATGCCTCCGCAACGCGGCGCGCAGATTGCGGAAGAGGTCATCGAATGGAATTCGCCCCTGGCTCTAAGACTCTGAAGATATGGCTCATGGAGACGAATGATGAAACTTGCTACAGGCGATCACAGACAACATGGGGGCGTGCACGATATGCATGAGGGGCACGCCTCACAGGTAGGAAACACGGGTCCTCATACGGGTCATGACCAGCACGCTGGTCACTCTGTCGCTACGTTCCGAGAGAAATTCTGGTTGAGTTTGGCTCTCACCCTTCCAGTGGTCTTCTGGTCGGCTGAGGTGGAACATTGGCTTGGCTACAACGCTCCGACATTTCCAGGATCACGATTTATTCCCGCAATTCTTGGCACCATTATCTTTGTCTATGGCGGAAGTGTGTTCATTCGGGGCGCATGGAGAGAACTTTCCGATCGCCGTCCCGGCATGATGACTCTAATCAGTCTGGCTATCATCGTTGCTTTCACAGCATCATTCGCGGCGACGCTTGGCTTCTTCAAGGTTGATGTCTGGTGGGAGCTTGCAACCCTGATTACCATCATGATTCTCGGCCATTGGCTGGAGATGAAAGCAATTACCCAGGCTCAAGGCGCCATCAGTGCTCTTGCCGCGCTGTTGCCAGACAGTGCCGAGCGTGTGACAGAGTCAGGCACTGAGAAAATCCCACTCTCAGAATTACGCTCTGGTGATGTAGTACTAGTGCGCCCCGGATCGCGCGTGCCTGCCGACGGAATCATTATCGAAGGTACGGCCGACGTTGACGAATCCATGATTACTGGCGAGTCTCGGGCGGTCTCGAAGGGAGAGAGATCAGCAGTGGTGGCTGGAACGGTTATTGCCGGCGGAAGTCTGCGGGTCCAGGTTAAGGAGGTCGGAGAGCAGACCGCACTCTCTGGCATCATGCGGATGGTCGCTTCAGCGCAGGCTTCCGGCTCCAGAGCTCAAGCTTTGGCTGACCGCGCTGCGGCTTTGCTGTTCTATGTTGCACTTATATCCGGCATCCTGACGTGGGTCTATTGGTGGTTCACGGGCGACAAAGAACATGCTTTCATCCGTACCGCCACTGTACTGGTGATTGCATGTCCGCATGCGCTTGGCCTAGCAATCCCGCTCGTCATTGCGATTTCCACGTCTCTTGGCGCGAAGAACGGCTTGCTCATCAAAGACCGTCTTGCACTCGAGCGGGCACGAGAACTAAATGTTGTGATCTTTGATAAGACAGGAACACTCACCAAGGGTTCGCCTGTTCTTTCAGCAATAGCAGTGAATGCTGGCATGAGCGAACAACAAGTGCTAGCGCTTGCCTCGGGAGTAGAAGCGGACTCGGAACATCCAATCGCCAAAGCTGTTGTTTCCGGCGCGCATGACCGCGGTGTTACCTCTAGCCGATCTACGGATTTCGAGGCGCTGCCGGGGCGTGGTGCGCGCGCAACTGTCGACGGACAAACTGTCGCAATTGGAGGGCCGCACTTGATTGATGATGCAAAGGCTGCCGTTCCTTCAGAGTTGGAGAAGACTGCGAATATGTGGTCCTCCCAAGGAAAGACTGTGCTTTACGTTATGCAGCAAAACAGCGTGATAGGTATCCTTGCGGTAGAAGATGAGATTCGAGCAGAGTCAGCCAAAGCGATACAGGCATTGCACAAGCTCGGTGTGCGCGTAGCAATGATCACCGGCGATTCACAAGCAGTGGCAGATTCGGTTGCGAGCAGACTCGGTATTGATGAGGTCGCTGCACAGGTTCTGCCCGCCGATAAGGCGTCGGCGGTAAAACGCTTCCAGGCTGGGGGCAAGAAAGTGGCAATGGTTGGCGACGGTGTGAATGATGCACCAGCGCTCGCGACAGCAGACGTCGGAATTGCCATAGGTGCTGGAACGGATGTTGCCGTGGAATCGGCGGGAATTGTTCTCGTCCGCAGTGATCCCCGAGACGTCGTTCGTGCGATTGAGTTATCGCGGGCGACATACCGAAAGATGGTGCAGAACCTATTTTGGGCAACTATATATAACCTCATCGCCATCCCCGTGGCAGCCGGACTCTTTATCCGCTGGAATATCGATCTCCCAATGAGTGTGGGCGCGATGGCCATGAGTATTTCGACCATTGTCGTTGCCCTCAATGCGCAAACTCTTCGCCGCCTGAAGCTCGCTTAAGGAGCCAGATAGCATCAGCGGAGGAGGCACTTTGTGGCGCAGAGACAGGAAGGATTTGAGAGGCAATCGGAGGAACGCTTGTGTGGCTTACCGCTCTCCTCGTGGGTGTGGGCGCCATCGTATGGGGAGCGGAATCATTTGCCAAGCACTTAGCTACCGCCGCGGCGCGATTGGGTGTCAGCAGTTTCGCGCTGGCCTTGCTGCTCGCTGGCGCGGAGCCGGAGGAACTGGCGACAGCAATAGCGGCCTCCATTCGCAAATTGCTGGCGATCGCCCTGGGCGATGTGATCGGAGCAAATATCACGGTTTGCCTAGTGGCGCTTGGCATCGGGGCTTTGCTGAGCCCTTTGCCCTTTGGACGACGGGTCTTCCGGTACGCGCTCCTCGGTCTTCCGTTAGGCACCCTCGGTACATGGTTCGCATGGAACGGCACAGTCATTCTGATGAGATTAAATTAAAGAATGATCATTCTTGCCTGATTGAGTTAAGCATTCCACTTAACTCATATCCACGACCGCATGACGACCTTTCTGGAACCGCGTGACTATGCCGAGTATTTAGACCCTTCCGACAGGCCGCCGTTCCATCTGCTCCGCATCCTTCCTTCGGAAAATATGCGCGCAGCTCTGATCGAAAAGTCGCCCATTACGAATCGGCAAGTGAGTCTCTTCGACAGCCATTGACTTTGGACTCCAATGCGAAACGACTCTATAGTTCGTAATTCCTAATAACTTTCGGCGTTCCCGCACCACCCTCAAACAGGATTCCTTTTACTGTTGGCTGACAGCAAACGGAGCTAGAGAAGGCTGGCGCACCATTCGACAATACTCAATCACTATATTCCGCCCGTACATGTCGAAGGAATCCTCAAGACGATCTGTGGTCGATGTACGGAGCCGATCGACGTGCCACCACAGACTGCGAAAATCGAGGAACTGCTGCTCAGAGATGTTCTCCGTCAAGTGGAACTCCTGCTGAAGCAGATAAGCCAAATGAGTCAAGATCAGAGCATTCCTTTCCAGGCGCTTGATGCCTTCGAATCCTCCCAAAAGCTCAATTAGTTCCTTTTTCGATAGCTGGAATGATTCTTCATCTCGTCTTCGTTCTCCGCTGGAATCCAGCATGTCTCTGACGACTCGCTCAAAATTGATCGCGGCGATCGGCTGAAGCTTCGCGATCAGCATGTTCCACTGACGCTCTCGAGAAGGACCCTTTGGACATAGTTTAGCTCTGGCAATGAGTTGCTCAAGAGAATGGACAGAGTGCATATCCATGGTCACTGATGAACACCCGCATTTAGAAGCATGCCACGATTCGCATTGGACGAGGCACCTATTTCTTAAGCTAGTGCAACCACTCAGCAACTTATTCCACACGCAAATGATTGTTTCGCTTGAGTTCGACCCCTGGCACCGACTCATTCGCTGAAATCGCTGCCTTGATCGAAGAAGCACTGGGTTCAGAATGCTGTACATATGAATTCAGTTTCTGCTTCTCCGTATCAGGTAGATATGCCTGAAGGCTCTGCCAAAAGGAACCGGGAACCTTGGCTTCCACCTGTTGATACGTGAGCGGTAATTGAGTCTCATCGTGGATTACTAAGGTGGGCTGACTATTTGCGTGCTTCCTAAGCGTGACTTCCAACCCCTCCACCTTCTTGAGTCCGCGACTCTCAAGATAGTACAGGACCATGTTCTTCGTTCTTGCCGCTTTGTTTTCGGCGACTCGAGCACGGTCAGTGAGCCGGGCGGCTTCGCCCCGGCAATGTGCAGCGCGAGCATCCAGAGCCAAGAGGAAGTGACCGATCCGATCGACCTTCTGGTTGTATGCGTGACAGAAATACTGGAACTGCTCAATGAGCATGGGAGGCACACAACCCTCTGCGTTTGTTTCGGACTGCTCCTGAATCTGATCAAGAAGCAGATCCAGCTCACGATCCAGCTCAAAGAGCGAAGGATTCGATCCAGAAGTGGACATAGGTATCTCCTTGAAAAAAGGATGGCGGCCGAGACGTCGGCCGCCTGGGAAGAAAAATGACTTAAGCAGCTTGCATCGGAACGATCTGCCCGAACGGCGCAGACCTGGCTCCAGTGGAGGCCCAGATCACAGGGAATTTTGGCTCTACGTCTGGAAGCGTGCCGTATAGGTCCGTGAGAAAGACGAGGAGTTGTGGGTGTATTCCTTGCTGTTCGACCCATAAGAAGCAAGGGCAGAAGTCCGTGCCCCCACCTCCAAGTGGTAAGAGGCGAAGAGGCTGTCCCGGCACAAAGCAATCAACCTTGTGTACGTGCGCGTCGAAGTAGACGACGTAGACCCTTTCCGGTCTTTCGCCATCTAGAATGGAACGGATCTCCGCTTCGAACAGGGAGAGTTGCCGGCCGTTGATTGATCCCGAACAATCGACGAAGATGACCACTTCACCGACACCTTCTCGGTGGATACCTGGCAGGTACAGGCCTTGCCAGATGTGTCTTCGATTCGGGCGCATCCACGAGTAATCGGAAGGAGTGCTATCCGACCATGCGCGGCGCAACAGCGCACGCCAGTCAACGCAGGCTTCCGCCGCACTCTCGAGGCTCCGTGCAACACCAGCCGGGAGCTTTCCAGCCAACTTCGAGATCGTTTGTGCCCGGCTAACAGCAACATTCCATTCCGCTGACTGTTCTTCAGCGCCCTTGCCCTCGTTCTCTTCCGGAGTGGGAGCATCGAGGACTTGGCCGAATCCACCGGGAGTGCGCGGAGCTTGAAGTTCTCCATCCTTCTCCGTGCTATTGTTCATGGGCAAAGGTGATCCATTCGGACCCTCACTCTCGCTGCCTTCGAGCAGGTTGTAGATCTCCTCCGCGCTCATGCCGCGGTACTGCTCATCTACCAAGCCTCCCTTCGGCAAAGACAGGCCAGCGTCCAGAACGAGTAGATTGATTGCGTAGTCGCAGGCGCGGTTCCAACGGTTCGGACAGCGTGTTCGCCTTCGAAGATGATGCTGGAGTGCGGGATGAAGAACTTCATGGGCCAGCACGCCAACCAGTTCAGCTGCCGTCAGTTCCATTACAAACTGCGGGTTATAGAAGAGAGATACTCCGTCCGTAGCCATGGTTTCGATCGACGAAGCCTCACAGCCCTTCAGTCGAAAGAGCAGACATCCAAAGAATGGATGATCGAGGAGGAGCGAGGTCCGCGCTCTTTGGAGGCAGACCTCGATAGAAGTTCTGGCGTTCATGCCGCTGGTGCCTCCATGTACACCGACATGTGAGCAAAGATGTCCCCGGTTTGTGCCTGATCCCTGGAAAACGCGGCAGTCTCCGCACTGCGGCTCTGCAGCACGTCGTCGATCTCGCGCACGATACCCGCGGCCTCTATCGCTGTTACCGCCCTCAACAGGTTGTCTTGCTTTAACTCCTTCGCGGAATATGCGCAGAGGCGCTCTCGGATCGCAGATGCGAAGCGCTCCAGGTCGGGGTCCTGGTTGACGTTCAGCTGCGGGAGGACCGAGACGAGCTCGTCGATGTTGGTAACGAGCGTCTTGTGAAAACGAGATTCTGGCTCGTTGAGTCGCTCGACCATGTTCGAGACCACCTGCCGCAAGCGCTTCCAGAGTTCTTCGGTTCCCTTGGCGAGCTTCTCTTTCGCATTGGCGTCGATCTCGCGGGCCATACGAGACTGCTCTTCGGCAGACATCTCGACACGAAAATCCTCGCCCGCCGGAAATGGCAGAACGTCGAGTTTTACATTGAACTTGTCGCGAAGCTTCTCCGCGGACGGATAGTCTTCTTCGCAAAAGAGACCTCCCAACTCCGATCGCGCCTCCTGGATGTAGGCCGGATATACAGCAAGGAACGATTCCACCCCCTCGTTGAACTCGCGCTCGAACTTGCGCATCTTCGCTTTAAGCTCAAAGAGGAAGTGGCTTGGCAAAAGCCGGAGCCCTTCGTCCGACCATGGCAATGTGACCTTATAGAAGTGTTGCCGGATCTGGCCGGCAAGCGAACGTAATTCCTCCAGCTTGCTCGCGCCCATCAGGAGCTGTTTGTTGTAACGGCCAGCGCGCTCGCGGGCGCCATTCTGGTCGGCGACCTCGCGGCTGACCTTGCGGTCATGTTTCGTGGCCGTCCACACGCTAATGTGAACAGCCGCCAGCATTGCTTTGTGAGTAATCATCAAATGACCTCCGCGTGTTGTAGCCCGAACTCGATGAATTCAGCGGTGTGGGTGATAGATCGGTCCCGAACAGCTGCGTCACGCATGGCAAGAACTCTCATCTCTGTTGCCATTCGCTTGAGATACTTCATTCCCTTTGTGATGGACTGATCGTTGAGGACTCGCCCGAGAGCAGTCGCAATTGCGATCTGCGACGAGGGATCGCTCGGCAGGGGTGCGGAATCTGGATTGAGGAGAACCTCGTCGATAGATGGAAGTTGGCGGAAGAGTTGCAGGAAGCCGACAAGCTCCGCGGCAGCCCCAGGTCCGATGGCGCCCTCGAACATCCCAAATGCCAGGGCGGAATCCAAAGCAATTGATCTCTTGCTGAGACCATCCAAGATCTTCGAGGCCATCTCCCAGGTACGGGGAGTGGGCCAGGCGTTCTGATCGGTGGTTGTATCGGAATCGTGTAATAGGTCCGGTTTGAAACGCAGAAGCGCGATGATCTCGTTCCGAATGTTTCCCTGGATCGCCCATTGGCACCACTCCGTCGGTTCCGGTTCAAGCACAAGGTGTTCGAAGCGGTTGCGCAGCGGCCGCGGCATGGAAAAGTGCACTCCCCGTTCGGAGGCCGGATTTCCTGCTGCGACGACAATCCAACCCTCTGGCAGGACGTACTCTCCAAGTTTTCCGTCCAGGACAAGCTGATAGCAGCCCGACTGAGTCAATTGAGGTGCAGACGTAAGTTCATCGAGGAGCAAGATGCCCTTACCTTCTGTCGGCAGAAATTTGGGGGGCACCCACTCGGTCCAATTCGCCGTAATTCGGGGTAGACCTCGCAGGTCGACTGGATCAAGCTGGACCGCGCGGATGTCGCGGAAGTCCCAACTGAGACGTTTCGCGACCTGGGCAACGATCTGGGACTTGCCGATTCCACATGCGCCCCAGATGTGGACAGGTACACGCTGTTCGATGAGCAGGAGAAGTGCTTCTACAAGCACGGATGGCTTCATGGATTTTCCTTTGATTGTTGATGGATGGAAGAGACGGAGGGAGAAGCATTCCGGCAATACCGTGATGCGGGTGAGTCGTTCCTGAGCGTATGCTTGGCGAACCGCGGGGAGCTTTCAGAGTGGAAGAATGTTGGATCCGGACTACAATCCTGGCAAGCCGGTCCATCCGTATTGCTAGGAGATCCGCTCATGAATTCTGTTCGCTATCAACGTATAGAGGTCGATGTGTCAGACCGAACTCTCTACCCATTTGTTCTGCCTGGCACAATCCTCATCGTGGACAGCGAAAGGAAAGTGGTCCCGACTAATAGTGAGGATATGGAGGAGACTGACCGGCCAATTTTTGTGCTGAACACCCTACTCGGAAGGCGATGCTGTTGGTGCAGCACCGACGGGAATGGAGGTAGATGGACCATCATTCCCTACGAATATGGCGAGAGTAGGCCTCCGGAGATGTTTAACACCGAAGAAGTTCAGATCATCGGCCAAGTCGTGCAGACGATGATGAACCTTGCTTGGTGCAGCCGAGTTCAAGACTCGTAGATGAGAGATGAGTGGCATTTAGAGCGATAGTGCGCTTGCAGTGTGTCAGTTTTGTGCCGGAGATCAAGGCACCAGTAGATTGGTAATCGTTCCTTCGATGGGCATTCCGTTGAGTCAGGTCTGCCAGGCCACTGCCAGCGACGGAGCTAGCAGACAGATCTCAGCAATCTCAATAGCCCCTTTCCTGCATATGAGACGTTGGTATTAGCCTCTTGATTTCTAGGTCAACTGCTCGACCACGATTTCTGGTCTGAAGCGGCGAATCGCAGGATGATGCAAGTCTGATTCGAGTCATAACAGCTGTAGGCCAGTTGATGATACTTGAAGTGCTTATCTATAAGCGTGTGTGAAATGGACACATCCCCATGAGCGGCTCGTTGTCATCCGGCAATGCATACTGCTTCCACTCGCGGTTTGTCGATTGCCCATAGAAACCGATATCCGGATGTACGGGCATTCCGTCGTAAGCCAACATGCGCTTGTGAAGACGTTGCCGCATGGGAGCCGCGATCGGCTGCAATGTAGCTGGATCGATAAAAAGAGATCTTGGTTGGAAGACCAGGACCATGCCCGGGCCGAGATCTCTGCTGCGTCGGCGCTGGTAAGTTGGCGAGGCGCCCACGACGAACATCTCGCATTGCTGAAAGGAGAACTCCCAGAGCGGATCATCGGGCGCCCGGGTGCCGACCGGAAGGGGATCGTGTTCATGAAGAGTCTGAAGCACTTCCCAGAAACGCGTAACAAAAGATTCATGATTCGAGATCGTCGGATCGGGCTCGAAGAAGGCGGCTAAGCTGGAGCGCTCATAGGGCGCAACGGCGATCAGGTTTACAAACGTGGTGAGATTCACCGTAAGGTCGTCGTTGTTATCTTTATTTGAAAAGCAATAGAGCATCTCCCCGCGAGCTTCTGCGCCCTGCCCAAAGAAGCATGGATAGTCCGGAGTGCGGACCTTCGCGCTGTATTGTTCGTAGGCCTCGATCTCCCAACCGTCGAGTTGACTCGCTCCCAATTCGCCGTGCTGGAGGACCCGGGTGGTCCAATCCGCGATGATAGCCGCCGTCACGATCCGCTCTTCCCGGCCAGCAAACCTCTGCCGCGCCGGCCCAAGCGGATCATCCGTCGAAAGCCTGCGGCCTGCTGCTCGCCCCAAGAACCGCTCACCAGTGCCGGCTCGGCACCAGCGTCTCCTGTTTCGACAGTTGAGTCATGGAACCTTGCGGTACCAAACAGCATGTCCCACCACGGCAGAGCCGTTCCATAGTTCGAGCTGCGTCGGCCTGCAGCTTTCAGAGCATGATGCGTTCTGTGGAATTGCGGAGAGATGACGATCCGCTCTCCAACTCTTCCGTAGCTCACTCTGGTGTTCGCGTGCGTGATGCTACCCAGGAAGCGGAAGCCCAGGATAAGAAATGGGAATTGCATCGACGGGACCCCGATGCATAGGCCCACAGCGATCAGCCATACATAGGTAATCGCGTCCTCGAGGATGTGCGACCGGTCATCCGACCAGAACGTCATTTGATCTTCGGCATGGTGGAGGGAATGGATGCCGTACCACCACCCATATCGATGGGAGAGGCGATGGCGCCAATAGTCCGCGAAGTCGAGTATTGCGAAACTCAGCAGGAAGGCGAGTGGAGGCCACGGCAAGAGCCATGAAAGCGTCGGCACCGGAGCTCCATGTGCAGACAGGAAGCCATCGAGGGTATGACGTAGCCAATCGTATTCGAAGAACGCGATGAGGGGAAACAAGACGGTTCGAACAAACAACGCATAGGCAACGTCCGCCGCAATGGAATGACGCTTCGGCCAGGTCGTGAGAGGCCAGAACCGCTCGAGCGGTGTACAGACCAAAAAGCTCAAAAGCAACTCAGCTAGGCCACAGCCTGAAAAGAACACCCACATTGTGGAGACGGAAACGCCATGACGAAGGCCCAGCCTTTCCAGCAACGCGTGGATCTCCGACACGACGTAGGGAACACCTGTCGATCCTGTCTGACTGAAGAATGACGCTAATGCCATCCTGCCCTCCAATGTCGAGCCACGTTTACCATGACCTCTTAAAGGAGGGGATGCCAGCATTTTGCAGGGAACCTTCACACATCGGCAGCGAACCATCGATTTCTTCTGTCAAAACGAGAATCTCGTTCCAAGCTCAATCCGCCTGGCGGCCTCAGCCGCCAATGGCTGACCAAGGCTCGACGATGAAACAACGGTCCCGACGGCGGTCACGTTCGTGTGGTTCAGCAAATTAACGGCTCGGGCATTGAACGTGAGGGTCCGCACGTGATCTTTGTCTCCGAACTCGAAGACGCGACTCAGGTTCGAGTACATATGCACGATCACGGGCATCGTCCCCAGGTTTCGTGGAGCGTTCCCGTTTACCGTGTTGACTGTCATTAATCCAAAGGGAGTCTGATAATCGCCATTTCCCGTAGTCGAAGCAAAGGAAGGGCGGTCATTAAATGTGCCGTCACCGTTTGCGTCGACGCCCGTCGTGAGGTTGTAGGGTGTGCCGTAGTGCCAGTAGACCTGCGTGGAAAGGACAAGCTTGAACGGAAATCGCAGATCGCTTTCGATAAGAGCGCCACTTGATTGCCAGTCCGGACGTGAATACTCTCCGTGCTTAGAATATGTAGACTGCGGAGTGATTCCAATCGGTTGCGACGTTCCGCCATTGGATCGAAAGTTGCAGTTCCAAAGTCCGAGGTTTAACGTCCAGTGCTTATAGCTTTTCTGTTCAATTCCAGCCCAGAAGACGCTGCCACGGTTGTGCGCGGAGTTCTGAAACTCGAAGATATTCAAGTTCGGCGCTCCGGGGCGCGGCGCATCGAGGGCAGCGATGGGATTGGGCGCCGACCCAGTGCTCGAGGCAACGTAGGGAGCATTGATGTTAACCGTCAGCGGATCACCCCACGCAGAGGACCAAGTGAACCAGACATCTGGATGCCAGTGATGGGGTAGATCACGCTCAAGCCCTACAGCAAGCTCACCTACGGGAATTTGTTCGTACGCATGCGGGAACTGCCAGCGTGTTCCCACCTGCGCCGACCCAGCGATCGGCACCAGGGGAACGGAATAGCTGGGCGAATACACGGTCGTTTGAGCTTGGCGGACACCGTTCAGCCGGTAAGCCTGGTCTGCGTCGGCAATGTCGACGGGAATGTTGAAGATGCCGGCTCTAGCGTGGAGGGTCCAGCTCGATTTTCTGTCAGGCGACCACGCTAGCCCAAGCCTCGGACCGAAGTTCGCAAAGGTGCTGGGCGAAGTCTGAAAGCTGTAACGAAGACCGGCCGTCACCGCCAATCGTGGCTGCAACTTGATGGTGTCTTCAGCGAATAGGCCCAATCTCCATTGGGTATAGGGCACCAGTGGGTTTCCCATCGTGATCTGATACGTAGTCGGTGTCCCGCCTGGCAGGTCATCCAGGGCACGCCGATATTGTTCGAGCGGAGTAATCGTTACTGTCTGCCCGGTTGGATTGCCGCTGCTGTCAAGCTCAGGAGCAGCCCCGCCGCCAAAGACATAAGCGCCATTGAACGTATTCGGGTTGTAGTTGTGAACGAAGATGCCAAGGGACTGGGCACCGATCTTGATCTGGTGCTTTCCCCGCACAATCATCACATCGTCATCGATCTCCAGGTCCCGCTCGCGATCATTGAGATTCTGGCTAGGTGCGCCACCGCTGTTAAAGTATCCGGCCACTTGCAGGGAGGGGCTCGAAGAGTTCGGCGCCTCATCGGTTCGTTTCCATGTGTATCCGATTCGAGTCTCCTGGAGCACGTTCGCGTTGACGGTATAGGTGTTCGAAAAGCGCAAATCATACTCCGCGACTCTGCTGGTGTAGCCAGCGTCGGCTGTCACGAGGCCGCCGACTCCCTGGTTGGTGCGGTTGTTCACGTTTGCATCATAGGAGACGGTTGCCATATCTTTCGGTCCGAGCTGGACATCGGATCTGGCTGATGCAATCCAGAGCCGTTGTGCCGCCGGAACCGTCTCGAGGAGAGGAACGCCGTTACCGTTCGGGCCTAGATCACCATTGGGTCCGAGCTGGAGTGCATTGACGACGTTGAATTCATCGATGTCGCGTTTCTCCAGCGCCAACGCGAAACCGCTCTTGTTCATCCGAATCGGGCCACTTAGCTCAAACCCGTATCTCCTCCTTCCAGCTGGGGTCACGGTGACGGAAAAGGGATCAGTGGCATTAAAGCTGCCGTCGCTATCAGTCAGAAAAAGAGCGCCGTGAAGCGAGGACGCGCCCGGCTTCGTGGTGATCTCGATCCGGCCTCCTTGAGAATCCGGCTTTTCGTACTCGGGCGAGATGGGGTCCGGGTTGACGCGGATGGAGGCGATCGAACTCTTAGGAGGTAACGCGCTTCCATTCTGGAAACCATCCACGACCACGTTCGCGGAGGTAGCGGCGCCCCCTCCGGTCGAGGCCAGCAGTTGCAACTGCTGCAAAAGATCGTCCGGGTCGTCGGGCAACTGCCGGATGTCGTCCTCATTAAGGGTTGTCGTGCCGGCTCCGCTGTTCGTGTCAAGAGCATCGGTCGCGTTGGCGTTCACCTGGACATCGGTCGTCACGGCCGCGATTGCCAAGCGGGCCGAAACCCTCGCGGTGCTTCCCGCCGGTGCTGCGGCTGTAAGCGTCGTTGGCGTGAAGCCTTTCGCCTCGATCTGAAGCGGCATGGAAGATCCGGCAACGCAGGCGAAAAGAAAGGCACCCGTGGCGTCTGAGATGGCCTCTTCACCGTCTGGTATGCCGATATGAGCTCCAACGATAGCGGCACCCGATGGATCGTTCACCATCCCTTCGATACGTATACCGTTGAGGCAAGACTGCTGCGCCAAACCAGACCTCGCATGCAGCAGAACAATGCACGCGAACAGCACTACCGATCTTCGTGCGCTCCAGGCTCTTCCAAAATGACCAAACATATAGTTGCCCTCGTAATGAGGGTCAAGGGATCTGTTTCGCAATTCGAGAGATTTGCAGCTAAGCGCATAGATATTGCAGGGAAGACGATAGCGGTAGCACCGTTCCAAGCAAGCGGTGCGGTCTTCCTACTTATGGCTGATGGCTAGCAGACTATGCCACCCACCTTTGCTCATGCGGAGGCGCTCCCCGTTGACCAGAACGACAACGCCCTCGCCTCGCCCCTCGCGGAAGATCTCGGAGACTTTGGTGGCATTCACAATAACCGAGCGATGTATGCGAACAAACTTTTGCGGATCGAGCGTCTGAGCGAGGTCTTTGATGGTCTCCCGAATCATGTGCCGCTTTGGACCGACGTGAAGGCAAGCGTAGTAGTCCGCTGCTTCGATCCAGTCGATATCATCGACAGCAACGAAGATGTCTTTACTCCCGTTGGGCACGAGAAGCCTCTTCGGGTAATCGGATCGAGCCGAGAGGGCTCGTTCGAGATACGCAAGCACGGATTGCCATTGCCGCGGATCATTCAGGGGAGATCGGGATGCGATACCATCCTTGACGCGCGCCAGCGTTGCCTGGAGGCGAGACAACTCGACAGGTTTGGTCAGGTAATCCAGCGCATTGACCTCAAAGGCCTGAACGGCATATTGGTTGTGTGCTGTCACGAAGATGGTCGCGGGTCTCCTCTCAGCATCGACTTCTTGCAGGACTTCGAAGCCGCCTCGGCCGGGCATCTGAATATCCAGGAAAAGCACATCAAATGTGGAGTGATTGAGCGCAGCAATCACCTCCTTACCGTTGCGGCATTCGGAGGTGACTGAGACATCAGGATCGCTTGCCAACAAGAGTCTCAGACGCTCTCGCGCCAGAGGTTCGTCATCGGCAATCAGGGCTTTTAGGCGCATGCTTCGTATGGGATGGAGATCGCCACCTCAAATCCTCCTGCTTCCATAGGTGCCGCTGTCATCTCAAATCGGTCCTGATAGAAGTGGTGGAGGCGCTCCCTCGTGTTTTTCAGTCCTATACCGTTTCCATCTTGCTTCAACGCTGGCGCTCCCGGACCAGTATCGCGAATACGCATGTGCAGGCTTGCGCCATCGCGGCGGATCACGGTCTCAATCACGCCCTGATCTTCACAATGCGCAATCCCATGCCGAATGGCATTTTCTACGATGGGTTGGAGAAGAAAACTTGGCACGAGGCCCGAGAGTGCTCCTTGCTCGATACGGATGTCCAACTGCAGTCTGTCGGCGAAACGGACACGTTCTATGGCGAGATAATCTTCTACAATTTCAAGTTCCTGCGAGAGCGGAACCTTCTGCGGCGTAGTTCTGGCCAGCGTGGTTCTCAGAATATTGTTCAGATGTGTCAACATTTGTGCCGCTTCATGCTGCCGTCCAAGCTCCACCAGCGTCGTGATCGCGTTCAAGGTATTGAATAGAAAGTGCGGCTCCATCTGCATCTGCAGTGCCTGTAGCTGAGCCGAAGCCAGTTGTCTCTGCAACTCTGAGGAATGGATGGCATCACGTTGAGAACGGATGTGGTACTGGATCGCTCCGATCACTCCGACAATGAAGCCGTAGATGAGGATCTCGGTTCCGAAGCGATTGAGTTCAATCAATCGATGCCAGTCCGCTTCTAAGACGCTAGCACGCTGTGCAGCGACCACCGTGTAGCCAAGACTCCATAGGAGAATGAGATGAACATATGCCGCCAGCGGAGCGGCGAATAGGTGAGCTATCGCAAAACGGGGAGAAAACGGCGTCATGGATGGAAGTTCTCTCCCGATCATCCAAAAAAAACTTGCAAGCAGACCCCACCATCCCCAAAGCACAACACCGTAAAGCAGCGATGGGAGGTGTGTCACGGAACTACATTCGCTCGCCGTCACAAGAGCGAGCGCAGCCGTCACGGATGAAATGACAAAATACGGAGCGAAAGCGCCTGGGTAATTCCTACCATCCCTGCCAGAGGCGCTTGTCACACATCTGGACTCTGGATATGATGTTGGGCTCAAGGAAGCTGCCATGAGGGTTCCTCCTGAATCGACTGACCTACAGGGGTCATGCTTCCAGTGTTCACTAATCCCCGCAAAAAGGGAAAAATTTGCAGGGAATCTTGACAATCCTGCAGCGAACACGTTCGAGGCAATGCTAATGGACCGCGCTCTTCCGGCGATAACAGATGGGACGAGAAGGCTTGTCTCCAGCGGGATGCGTTGAGCTTCCAAGTTATCGACGCGCTTGAAGCGCGGGAGACAAGGAGGCCGGCGATGAAACTGCTGAGGCTGTTGCTCGCTCTGACCTCGGGAAACAACCACAATTACGAAAGCCAACCCTACCGATCTCGCAGAGTTGACACGGTCACTCACGTCAGAGCAATACGCTCATTAAACATGGTCCCAAGCTTTTGCGGTTCGGCAGCCCGCAATGTTATCGATAAACTGGCAAGCAGGGCCAACGTTCTGAGCGACTGGCAAGATCCGAATCGAAATGTGCCATTATGGGCGGCAATTGAGATTTTCATTCCTCCAATTTACGTGGTGTTCGGACGAGTTAGATAGAAATGTCACCGAACGAATTATGCCGGTGTGAAGCGGCCCAAAACACGTACCGAAAGCTCGCTGGACTACTGCTCAACGGTCGAGGCAAACCGGAACGGTTTCGACTTCTGTCACCGAAATCGAGCACGCTTTGGGTCCTGCTGTAGCCCTCAGACTTCTTGACCCGAGTCGCTCAATAAGCGCCTCGGCGATTTGGCGTCGACCGCCGTTTAGTCGGTGCTACTCGGTTCGAAGCGCTTGCATCGGATCTAGCCGGGAAGCACGCCACGCCGGTGCCATGCACGCTGCACCCGCCACCGTCAGCAGTACCACACTCACCAACACAAACACGATAGGATCGAGCGGACGCGTCGCATACAGCATAGAGCGAATAAGGCGCCCCGCCACGACGCTCCCCACGAGCCCTAGCATTAATCCGATCAGTGCAGGTTTCAGCCCATCCAGCAACACATGCCCTAGTACCCGATCGCGCTGAGCGCCCAACGCCATCCGAATTCCAATCTCCTGCGTTCGCTGCGCCACCAGGTACGACAGGACCCCGAAGATGCCCACCCCCGCCAGCACCAGCGAGAGCAACGCAAAGAAAACCAGCAATGTCGCATTGAAGTTCGCATCCAGCGAGGCCTTCCCCAGAATCTGCTCCATCGTCAGAATGTCACCCACAGCCAGATCTGGGTCCATGCTCGCAATGATCTTCTGAGCCGGAAGCGCGAAATCCTCCACATCGCCTCGGCCACGAATCACAAGATAAGCAAACCCGTTGCTCCCGCGATACAGCGGGTAATAAATCGTCGGCTGCATCTGGCCGGCTAAGGTCTCCCGCGTATCGCCGACCACTCCTACGATTTCGAAAACATGCGGACCATCGAAGTTACCATCGTCGACGTGTTTCCCAATCGGATCGGAGTTGGGAAAAAACTTGTGCGCGAATGCCGGTGTCACAATCGCAACGTTCGCGTTATTGAGCCGCTCCTTGTTCTGGAAGAATCGTCCGCGGATCAGCGGGATCTGCATCGTCTGGAAAAAGCCCGGATCGACGATGCGCACGGTGGCGCCGAGATACGTTCCAGTCGCTGGTGGCGGAGCCTCTTTGAGCGTGAAAGCATCGTCTCGCTGGTGACCGGTCCCCGGCAGGGTTGTATCCAGCCCGGCCGCCTCCACGCCCGGCATTGCCCGCACCCGGTCCAACAGCTGCTCAAAAAATGCCAGCCGTTCCGTGGGAGTTCCATAGCGCGCCTCGGATAATCCCAGCTTCATGGTCAGCACGTTGTGCGTGGCGCAGCCCAGGTTCACCGCGCGCAGCCGCTGATAGCTCTTCAGTAGCAGCCCGGCCGACGTCAGCAGAATCATCGTCAGCGCCACCTCCGCTGTCAGCAACGCGCGGCGCAGGCGAACCTTGTCTCTGCTTCCCGCGTGCGAACGCGATGCGTCCTGCAATGTGTTCAGCATCTGTCGGTCGTCCAGTGAAAGAGCCGGGACCAATCCTGCGATCAACCCGCATAACGTCATTGCTCCCAGTCCGAACAGAATCGCGGCCCCGTCCAATTGGATTGAGGAAACTCGCGGCAGGTCTGTCCGCACCTTCACCAGCCACTCCACTACGCCCCACGCCAGCACCAGTCCCAGCCCTCCCCCAGCAAGAGAAAGCAGCAGACTCTCCATCACCTGTTCCCGGATCAGCCGCCACCGGTTCCCGCCCAGCGCGGTCCGAATCGCCGACTCCTTGCGGCGTGAGGCGGCTCGTGCCACCAGCAGATTCGCTATATTCAGGCAGGCAATCAGCAGCAGGCATCCGGTCGCCGCAAACAGCACGTAGAGCGCAGGTTTGATCTTGCCCACTTCCGACTCTAGCAGTGGCGTCAGCACCGCAGCGTCGGAAATCGGCCCCACAGGAAATTGTTGGCGGATGCGCGCCTGAATTGCACTCAGCTCGGCCTGCGACTGAGCTGGCGAAACACCAGGCGCGATCCGCCCCACCACCTGGAAGTTATGCGCGCCATGCGATCTCGTGAACCACGTCTTAGTCTCTTCGTGCCGCACCGCCGTCCACAGTTGCGCCTTCGCATTCGGATAAGCGAACCACGCCGGCAGCACGCCAATCACCGTATATGGTTTGCTGTTCAGCAAGATCGTCCTCCCTACCACAGACGGATCGCCGCTGTATCGCCGTTTCCACAATCCCCATGTGATCACCACTGTCCCGTTGGCTTCGGCATTGTCATCGCTCGCAGTAAACAAGCGGCCGAACACTGCCTCCACTCCAAGCGTCGGAAACAAGTTCCAGCTTGTCTCCTGCGCGTCTACCTGCTCTGGTAGCTGCCCCGCCGACCCCGAGAGGCTATAAATCGTCTCTCCATAGAGAGCCATCTGTTCGAACCCGCGCGCCTGCTTCTGCCAATCGAAAAAATCCGCGCTGGCAACGAAATTATGCTCTGGCATCGCGCTGTGCGTGTCCGTTTCGGCAATATCCATCAGCCGCCCTGAATTGCGGAACGGTAGCGGCTTCATCACCACCGAATGCACTACCGTGAACAGCGCCACCGTAGCTCCGATCCCCAGTGCCATCACCAGCACGGCCGTCACCGTGAATCCCGGCGTCCGACGCAGCAACCGCGTCGCGTATCGCAGATCCCCCCACGCGCTCTCCAAAATTCCCATCGAGTTCTGCCGCCACGCTGTCTCCCTCACCCTCTGCGCATTGCCCAGCTTCACCCGCGCCCGCCGCCGCGCCTCATCGGGTTCCATTCCGCGCGCCACGTTCTCCGCCGTCTCTTCTTCCACGTACGACTCCATTTCGCGCTGTATATCAGCGTCGGCCTGTCCCCGTCGAAAGAACCTGCGCCAGCTCATATCGCCTCCTCAGCCCTGGGTCTCTTCGCCCATCACCAGTCCAATCGCCCGCGTCATTTGCCGCCAGCGGCTGGTTTCGCGAACCAATTGCTTACGGCCCTCTGCCGTCAATCGGTAGAACTTGGCCTTGCGATTGTTCTCGCTCGCACCCCAATAGGAAGAAACCCACCCGCGGTCCTCGAGCCTGTGCAGGCCCGGATAGAGGGAGCCTTGCTCCACCTCCAGAAGATCCTCAGAGGTGCGCTCAATGATTTTGGCGATCGTATGCCCGTGGGCATCACCGCCGACAAGGGTCCGCAGGATCATCATGTCCAGGGTGCCTTTGAGCATTTCATTCTGCGGTTCGCTGCTTTTGCGCATCTACCTCTCCACTCGAACTTCTATGGAGAGGATCATATACCACTAGAACTTCTATGGGAAGCCCGAGATCTCGATTAGGGACGACAGGGCAATGCACTCATTGGCCCAACGGATCAAACTGCCTTTTACTTCCGCGAACGGCGTTTCTCGGTACCGATCCTGAAAATGACTCGGAAGTGTTTACTCCTATGCAACTTCCGGATCGGCCACTAACCGCTCGCACGCTGAATCATCCGGGGATTTCTACGCGGCAGGGATTTGATAGACTCTGGTCAAGACGCAAACCGACGACAGTCGAACATAGATGAAATCATCGCTTTTGAAGTGACCGCTGCGAACGCCTGGGGCTCGCCAGCCTTCCTGAGGAGCCTTTGGATGAGTTCAGCAAGAAAGAGATCTCCTGTCCCAACAGAGCCCGCGGCGTCTGCCAACATCAATCGAGAAGAGACTCCTTTCGAAACGCTGGCCAGCATCTGTTCAGTTCTAGTGGTGGGCCTGTTCATCATGACCTTCTTAGCTCAGAACTACGTCATTCCGTCAGGCTCGATGAAGAACACTCTGCTTATAGGTGATCACCTGGTGGTCGACCGGATCACGCTAATGCCAGCCGCTTCGTGGATGCCGCTGATAAGATCCCGCGAGCCGAGGCGCGGCGACATAGTGGTGTTCTACAAGCCCGTTTATCAGTCTGGTATTGATGCGACTGACGCCGATGGGACTCCTCAGTACACTCCCCTGGTGAAGAGATTAATTGGCGTACCTGGCGATCATATCCACCTGCGCAACGGCATTGTGATTGTGAATGGCGTCGCGCAGCCTGTTGGATTTGCGCAGCCGACGACGACGGATAACTTCAACGAATTCCTCGATGATTTTCCCGCAGTTCCTCCGACGGAGGCGAATGGGTCCACAGAGTCGTGGGCTCTGAACTTCCCAAATTATGTGCGCGACGGCGACCTGGTGGTTCCACCCGGCATGTACTTCATGATGGGCGACAACCGGCACAACAGCCTGGACTCGCGCTTCTGGGGCTTCGTGCCGCGCGCCAACATAATTGGCCGTCCGCTGTTCAACTATTGGTCGTTCGAGGCCACTGATGGAGAACTTGAACAAACAGGAATCGGTAACAAGCTCGCGTGGATCGGCCATGTTCTGGTGCATTTCTTCCCGGACACGCGCTGGAGACGGACTTTCCACGTTGTTCGTTGAACCGAAATTGTAAGATCCCGATTTGATCTTGGTGCGCTCCGGTCGAATGGCCGCCTATTCGGCAATTACTACTTGTGCACTACCCGACACGCCAGCCGCAGTTCTTGCCAGGATTACTCCCCCAGAAGTCGGCTTCTCGGAAGGAATTCTTGCGTCAATAAGCGAGTTGGCGATTTAGCGTCTATCCAGAATCGTCACTGACGGCGCTTATCCCCGCACCGATGCCGTACCTCAGAGGCAATCAGGATGGCTGCCTGGTTGAGTCAGCCATCTCACTAGCGGCGATATTGCCCGTCAGTAACTTGTTCCATCCAGTCGACTACCTTTCCGTCCGTCCTCTCCTGGATGGCGATGTGGGTCATAGCCGTCGTCGACGTGGCACCATGCCAGTGCTTCTCGTTTGGTGGGAACCAGACCACATCTCCGGGACGAATCTCCTCGACTGATCCGCCTTCCCGCTGTACCCAGCCGGCTCCAGCCGTGACGATCAAGGTTTGACCCAACGGATGCGTGTGCCAGGCTGTACGTGCTCCCGGTTCAAACGTTACGCTTGCGCCTGCGACCAGCGCTGGATCGGGCGCGGTAAAGAGCGGATCGATTCGTACAGTTCCGGTGAACCAGTCTGCCGGCCCTTCGCTGATTGCTGCGAGCCAACTCTCTTAATTTCCATTTGCTTCTCCTTGGAACGGCGACATGCTTCGTCGATTCGAATGGTCTTGGCTGGTGTACTTATGGGCGAAGCAGAGCCTTGATGGCTCGCCGCTCATCCATTGCGGCGTAGCCCTCCGCTACCTTCTCCAACGGCAGCTCAAGATCGAACACTTTGCCGGGTTGAATGCTGCCCTTCAAGATGAGATCAATCAGTTTCGGAAGATAGCGGCGCACGGGAGCAGGACCTCCGTGCAGATGAACATGCGAGAAGAAGAGTTGCTGTCCATCCAGTTCAACGCCGTGTGGCACCCCGACATACGACACAAAACCACCCGGCCGCGTGGACCGGATCGCCTGCTGCATCGACTCCGGAGTTCCGACGCACTCGAGCACGGAATCTGCTCCGATGCCGTTGGTCAATTCCTTTATGCGAGCGACACCTTCATCGCCGCGTTCTGTCACGATGTCGGTCGCACCGAACTCACGTGCAAGTTTCTGTCGAGTCTCATGGCGGCTCATCGCAATAATTCGCTCCGCTCCCATTTGCTTCGCGGAGAGCACGCCGTGCAGCCCAACAGCGCCGTCACCCACGACCACGACGGTCGCGCCCAGCTTTACGTTGGCTGCGTCGGCAGCGAACCAGCCCGTGCCTAGCACGTCGGAGGCCGCCAGCAGGCTGGGCACGAGATCGTCTGAAGGTGTGTCAGAGGTTGCCACGAGTGTTCCGTCGGCCAATGGCACGCGGAGATAGGGAGCTTGCGCCCTCGTCATGAACTCACGCTGCACGCATGAGGACTGATAACCAAACTGGCAATGAGGGCAAGTGTTGTCGGAGGTCGCGAAAGAGCCGACTACAAATTGGCCGGGCTTGACCGAGGTCACCGCACTGCCGACCTCTTCTACAAAGCCGCAGTACTCGTGCCCCATGGGTGTGGCCCCATTCAGCGGCTGTAGCCCGCGATATGGCCAAAGGTCCGATCCACAAACGCATGTAGCTGCCATCCGGATGATTGCATCCGTAGGACTTTCGATCTTTGATTCCGGCACTTCCTCGAACCGGATGTCCTTGGTTCCATAAAGAACTGTTCCACGCATATCTTCTCCTTCCGTGAAAGCTTGTTTCCATGTGAGACGTACTCGCGAAGTCCGCTCAAACGACGGTCATGGCACCGTCCAAGGTGGCGCTCTATTCACAGATTTGGACTTTGCCCCATCTGCTTCCCTCTCTAGCGCATGACGAAGCCACCATCGACCGAGATCGACTGACCGGTGATGTAGCTGGCCGCATCGCTGCACAGGAACAGAACGGCGTTCGCAATCTCTTCGGGGCGGCCTTCGCGCTGCATGGGAACGAACATCTCGCGCATCATTTTCAATGCCTCTCCCTGGCCGCCGGCCTCCATCTTGTCGACCATCGGAGTACGGATGAGACCGGGGCATACAGCGTTCACACGAATGCCGCGAGTTGCATACTCGAGAGCTGCACTCTTCGTGAGACCGATCACGCCATGCTTCGCCGCGTGATACGTCCCGCGCTGATTGCCCCCAACAAGACCTCCCAAAGAAGAACAGTTGACGATGGCGCCACTGCCTTGTTCCCGCATCACCTGCAGCTCAAACTTCATCGAGCTCCAAACGCCCCGCAGATTGACCGCCATGACACGGTCGTAGTCATCGCGAGGTGAATCGGCGGTCTCGGCAAGGACGTTCTGAATGCCCGCGTTGTTGAACGCTATGTCCAGGCGGCCGAACCTGGCAAACGTCTGCTTGACCATTGCTTCCACTTCATCGTCCTTCGAGACGTCGCAGCGGATCGGCAGAGCTTTGAAGCCTTTGTCAGCCAGTTCCTTGGCGGCGGCCTGCACGTCCTTCTCATTCACATCCGCCAAAGCCACGGAGGCTCCCGATTCTGCAAAAGCCTTTGCTGTTGCAAATCCGAGTCCTGACGCTGCACCCGTGACGAGCGCTACCTTGCCTGTGAAGTCAAATGGGTTTTTCATTCTGTTTCCTCTTCTCGTTCGGAAAAATCTCACATCGTATAACCGGGTTTCTTGTAGAGCTTCTCCTCGTTTCCGACAATGTCCGTCCGGTACACCTTTGCAGCCCAGTCCTCGGCTTCTATCTCCTCGAATGCGACCGAGACGGACTCTTCTTCATAGTTGAGCGTGCCCATCACGCTCAGGGTGATCTCTTCTGCGAGTTGCGTTTTCTGCTTCTCGCTCTTTCCAGGCCAGAGCTTCACAATCACGTGGGGCATGACGGCCTCCTCTCCTCGCTGCTGTCGCCTAACATCGACTCTCTTAGATTGACTCCTTCCAATTCGTTTGACAATCCGCTGAAATCAACAAGGGCTTGTGAGTACAATTCACAAATGCTGCCTTCGGACTTAAACGCGCTTGCAACCTTCCTGGCCGTTGCTGAAGAGCGGAGCTTTACCCGTGCCGCGAAACGTCAGGGCGTCTCTCCATCGGCCGTCAGCCATGCCATGCGTGTCCTCGAAGAAGATGTCGGTGTCCGGCTGCTCTCGCGAACGACGCGCAGCGTCGCGCTCACTGAGGCAGGGGAACAGCTGCTTCTCCGTCTAAAACCCGCGCTGACGGACGTTGAGGATACGCTAGCTCAGATCTCCGGCCAAACACATAGAGCCGCAGGGCGGATTCGGCTATTACTCCCGCGGCTTGCGATCTCGTCTGTTGTTGCGCCGAAGCTAGGCAGGTTGCACAGGGAATATCCCGAGATCCTACTCGATGTCGCTACAGATGACAGTCGGCGGGACATCGTCGCCGACGGCTTCGATGCCGGCATCCACTTTGGTGAATACATTGCCAAGGACATGATCGCGGTTCGCGTGTCGCCGGACCACCGGCCGGCCATCGTCGGTTCTCGTGAGTACTTCAAGTCGCACCCGAAGCCGAAGGAACCACGTGATCTGCTACAGCACAGTTGCATCAACTTCCGCCACGGAACTGCTGGCCTTTATCGATGGGAGTTCGAGAAAGGAAAGAAAGAGCTTTCCGTTGCCGTGAGCGGCCCTCTCGTAGTGGATGATCTGGAACTTGTGTTCCGGGGAGCACTCGACGGCGTGGGATTGGCATTCGTCTCAGAGCACGATGCGGCTCCATATCTTGGAGAAGGTCGGCTCGTTCGCGTGCTTGAGGACTGGTGCCAGCCCTATCCCGGCTTTTTTATCTATTACCCCAGCCGGCGGCAACAGCCTGCGGCGCTTACCGCACTCGTGAACGTTCTACGGTCCTGACGGCGTGTTGGGTTGGGTACCGGAAAGCGACTTCTGTTCACTTATCGCGAGCGAGCCAAATCTTCACTTGGCGAGAGCAGGACAGTGCACTCATTGACCCAACGGATGGGATACGGCTTTTACTTCCGCGAACGGCGTTTCTCGGTACCGATCATGCAATCACTTCTAAATTGCAATTACGTGACCTTAGAGTGAGCTTGATTAGAAATCCGAATGTAGAAGGCGGCAGCAGATGGGTGACCATTACAAGGTTGATCTCATGCCAGAATACGAAGCAGTATCGAGGTATCTCGATATAGTCCATATGAAACTGAGACTCGGGTAAATCATGGCAACGTTAATTGTTGATACCGGCATAAATCTCGTAGGAGTCTTTTCTGTTGAGGAGAACTCCTACGTCCCGTACCGAGATGACGGGATTCAGACCGCCATTCGGTTGATTCAAGTGGCGGACGAAGTCGTGACATTCAATGGCAATAATTACGACCTGGAGAAGCTTGGTGCATTCGCGGGACTAGTCGGCGATCTTCCTCTGAATGGGGTTCACAGTGACATGCGCAGCATTTGTTGGAGCGACAGGATATGGGGAAGCGACCTTCCGGGAACCTACTACCGCCACTACACAGAATGCCCCGCGTTTCCTGATACGCATGAGGGGTCTACTGAACGCGACTGCTATATGACATTCAAACTCTGGGAACTGTGGAAGCAAGGGACGCTGAAAGTCATTGATGGGTACTCCAAGTGAAAGAGAGTTGGTTCTCCGGTTTGCGAAGGGCTCCTTTGATTTGCGTTAATTGAGATATCGTGACCGACGTATCGTTTTCCCTTAGATCCTTCCAGCAGGCGGTCCGCGCTAATGCCGCGGATCTGCATTCCTCCGCGACCGATCGAAACTTGCTCTTTCATCTCGATAGACCTGGTGAAGGCGTGACAAGGTTGACGTTCGCGCGAATGAAGGGTAGGACGGTCACAGCGATGGTCATGTTTACCCAGGTCCAACACTACGAGGGGAAACCTTGCTATCAGATTGGCTATGCAGTTCCCAGGCGGTATCAGAAGCAGGGCCGCGCGAAGGAAATCGTCGCCGCAGCGGTCAAAGAATTCACGTCTGGGATGAAGCGCCGTGTACCTGAGTTCTACATCGAAGCAATCATCGACGCGCAGAATAGGGCCTCCCAGCGCGTAGCAGAGCAGTTAATCTCGGACAGCCCAAAAGAAGTCACCGACAAAATAGCTGGCGTTCCTGCGCTCCAATACGTGAAGCACATTAAGTAAGGTTAACGGCCTTCCATGGCGAGTTGCTCACCGTGATGAAGTTCACGCCGCGGACCAGCTGCGCGCGGATCACGGAAATCGCAGAGGCGCCAGCGAGCGCATTATCGCCAATACGCTCACCGAGCCAGATTAGTAATGATATATCGGCCTACCGTCAGTGATCTGCTTGTGATGACCAAGGCGTTTTACGGGGACAATTTACTTCAGTGCCAATGGATGTTTGGATTCAACTCCGCAGAACTTGGTGACCGGAAATCTACAACCTGGGTGGCTTTGCAGGTGTTCAATGTGGGCTCGGGCACCGGTGATCGATTCTTTCAACGCTTGTACTGGGCCGTGGCAATATTTGCAGCGCATGAGCTCGCTGCGTTCAGTGAGAGCTTCGTAAAGGGTGCATGGAAGCCAACGGCCGCGTACTTTGACCTCGCACTCCGTCATTACCAGTGGTTTCTTCTTAGAGGACACTGATGGGTGAGATGCGATTGAGGATTATTGTGATCACCGGCTCTTTTGGGTATTGCCGATCCAAGAGGCAATTCCTCCCCTGATCTCTTGCATGACCAATGAGCTATTCGAAGAATAGACACGAGGATGGAACGTCTTCGTCTTGGAAGTTACTCAAACCCACGCCAACGAGTCGGTAGAGTTGGCCTGGTGCAAGTTGCACCCGATCACAAAGTCCAAGCGCGACGCGAGTGAACTCCTCGTAGGAGGTTGGTGGCGCGGGTAAGGTCAAGCTGCGGGTGAGCGAGTTGAACTCCTTCGTCTTCAGCTTTAATCCAATGGTGCGAGCGCCTCGGACATTCTCACGGGATGCGGTCCAAACCTTTTCCGCAAGCCTGCGGATGTGGGGTTCACAAGCCTCAAGTGGAACATCCTCCTGAAAGGTGTCTTCCGCGGAGATCTGTTTCCGAATGCGATTTGGCACTACAGGATTGTGATCGATACCACGAGCAAGTTCGTACAGGCGCGTTCCCCAACGGCCAAATTGCTTCTCAAGGGTCTCGATGTCCATCCGGAAGGTATCACCGACAGTTTTGATGCCGACCTGCGTCATACGTGCTTCCGTGACCTTGCCGACGCCGGGAATACGGCCTACAGGCAGAGGCATCAGAAAGTCTTGAACCTCATGCGGTTGGATGACGAAAAGGCCGTTGGGTTTCTTCCAGTCCGATGCGATCTTTGCCAGAAACTTGTTAGGTGCAACACCGGCAGAGGCGGTGAGATTCAGTTCTTCCCAGATCTGCCGACGAATTGTCTTGGCGACAAGCGTCGCCGTTGGCAAGCCCATTTTGTTCGTCGTGACGTCGAGGTAGGCTTCATCGAGGGACAGCGGCTCGACCAGATCTGTGTGGCGTCGGAATATTTCACGAATCGCCTGAGAGACAGCCTGATAACGCGGAAAGTCTGGTGGAAGGAAAATCGCGTCCGGGCAGAGTCGTTCGGCCTGAACGGCGGGCATTGCTGATCGAACCCCATAGCGCCGCGCTTCATAGGAAGCTGCGCAGACGACCGATCGTTTGCCTTTCCAGGCGACGACAACCGGTTTTCCTTTTAAGGAAGGATTGTCGCGTTGTTCGACCGATGCGTAGAAGGCATCCATGTCGATGTGCGAGATCTTGCGAAATCCAATCAGATCGCGGACGTCCGATACTTCGCGTTTGACGAGCGCATTAGACATTGCACCGTTTACAGGACGCATAATGCTGAACAAGAGCATCCCACTCCTCGATCCCGACAAAGGCCGAGTTGGAGTGGCCGCTCAAGTCGTCCGCCTGAAGAAAAGAGAGGTCCGTTGGACGTGCTTCCGCAAATGCGCGCAACAATTCGGATCCCTGCTTGCAGAGAGATGTCGAGCCACCCCGGAAAAGATGATTGAATTCTCCGTCCGCATTATTAACGATCATCGCTGCTCTTCAGCCCTTCACCTTTGTATTTTGTCACGTTCGCCTCTTATTCGCCTACTTCGCCGACATTGAATCCTTGCACCGTATTAGGCGGCAATCGATAAGCGATTTGGCGGCTCGAATTGCAAGCTTCTTTGTACAGGAATAACCTTCCCTTGCCATCGCTCCCATCGAACCTTCGGAACCGTGTTCCGTCCGGGTCTCCTGGGCCGACCAGGACGGTCCCATTCTCCGCCGTCCGAAACGGCCACCGGAGCGAAGCCGGCGGCTCGCAGCGAAGCTCCTGATTCGCCTTTCTTGGTGTAGGTAACAACCCGCTTGTAGCCTCGTTTGAATGCTTCGCGACAGCCGTACCCATAGAGGATGGAACACGCATTGGCCACAAGACCATGAGGCTCCATGTCCTTCACGCAGACCCTTGTGATCTCCATGCAGCCTTGCGCATCCAGATGACGCGACCCGGGACGACCGGCCGCCATGACAGCCACCATATCGTCCCCATTAAAGAGCGCCGCTCCATATTTCCAGCCGGAGGGTGGATCGCAGTGGCGATGATGCTCTCGGATGAACTCCTTAACGTCCGAAAACATGACTTCGCCAATTTCCAGACCATAGTGCAACGTCCAGCGTAACGCGCCGTCTTTTGTAAGAATGTCGTGGACGACGAGTCCGGTCGCTTCGAGTGCCCATTGCGCACGCTCTCGCCGGTTGAAGCTCTGAATGGAGTCGATCCATCCAGCAAGATTCCACTCGCAACAGGCATCAAGGTTTATCTCGCGCGTGTGAATCAGTACGTCTGACACATCCAGATATGCGGAATCACCACAATAGGGACAAATATCCATGGAGTCTCTCGGGAGTGATAGGCTGGCTCTAGTTCCAACCATGGAGGAAGAATGAGTATCTCGGCAGCAGTGGCTGAGCTGAACAAAGAGATTGTGGTGCTGGATAAAATCATCACCGAAGCGGAGCGAACGAAGGCACGCCTGGTTACACACCGAGATGCTCTCCTCAAGGAGGATCGAGGGGGTGGTGGAGTCGCAGTCAAGAGAGGCAAGCCTGGCAGGAAATCCGGTCGCCCAGCGAACAAGGCTAAACCAGTGAAGAAAACAGCAAGCGTGAAGAAAGCCGCTGGGGCAAAAAGGGCAATTTATGAAAAGAAGACAGTTGCCCCAAGGAAGCGGACGATGTCTCCCGAAGCAAGAAAGAGGATTGCTGATGCCCAGAAGAAGCGATGGGCCAAGCAGAAACAGACAGCGAAATCTGAGTAGCTCAAGCGGACTTGCGAGCAAGGGGTGGGATTTGCTGTCCCGCCTCTTGCCTTTGAAGCGGACTTCGCAAACACCTTCACTCTCTCGAGCAGGACTTCTGTTGCGGATTTCATGAGGAGCCGTTACCGGTCCCGATATTGAAACCCTCAAGCAATGAGCGCGTTGGTGGTGATGCACCCATCGCCTAAGAATGGTCGGGAATCCTCATCTTTCAGCGAGCCTGGACGCCAACCGATCATTGTCGACAATCGCGGAACCGACAGCCCGCTATTTTTTCAACTGAGTGTGGTGAAGGGCCGCGTTCATCACATCGCGAATTGCCGCAACTACGGCATCTGGGTCTTGAAGGTGAATTGCGTGACCGGAATCCTGAACTTCGACAACTTTGCTATTGGTTGAAAGGACCTGAAACGCCTTTTTTTCTTCGATCTTTTCCTCGCCTGCTCCTTGCATGCCGATCATGGTAATGAGCGGTTTTCTACCAAGCGGATGCCCAAACTGCTGAATCTCGTAAAGAAGCTGGAACTCCTCGGGAATGTAATCGGTCTTCTCGTCGATCGCGACCTTAGGCGGCAATAGCTGCGCCCATAGTTGCAGCTTTTGAATCTCCGCCGGCAGACGGTCATACGGCGGGCTAATTTTGTGGCTTTTGTATTTCATGGCCTGCTCGCGCTCCGCATCACTGATTGGAACAGGAGGGCTAGTCTTCATCGTCTGAACAGGCGGAATCGTTCGATGCGCAAGGGTTCGAACACGAACCAGTTTTCCGAAATAACCCAACGTATCATCCGGGCCCGGCGCATCGACCAGAACCAAACCCGCTGTCTCATCCGGATATCCTTCTGCGAAGGTTTCGGCGACCAACCCGCCAAGTGAATGTCCTACAAGAATGTATGGCCCTCTTTCGCCGGAGAGCTTCAGCGCCAGTTCCAACTCATATGCTTCCTGCCTGAAGGTCGATGGCTGGGGACCGGGATCGCTCCATGCGTAACCGGCACGATCGTACGAGCACACCCGTGCGGACAACTGAAGTTTTTGCTGTACGAGGTACCAGGCAAACGAAAAATCTCCCCCTCCCGGCGACAGGACGACCGTCTGCTTCCCCTTTCCTGTGCAGTTCAGGTGAATGCGATACCCACCGAGGTCAACCATCTTGCCCAAAGGTGTGGGCTCCGGAGAAGACGACTGCGCAGCCCCAGCAAGAGCTGTGATCAGAGTCGCGCCCCCCAAAACCAATCGAATTGTCTTCCAGGTCATTGTTGTCCTTGGACCACTCGATAAGGTATCCATCAGGAATTCTATCGACTTTACAATTATGTTTCGTGGCAGCTTCGATCAGTCCACTCGCAGTCAGAAGTTAGACTCCAGAGGCCGTGGACGGCTGCGCCGACATCTTGCGTCGACGTGACAGGCAGAGCCACGCCTTTGTATTGTGGTCGCGGAACTCAGCCGATCGCAACTCCACGATCTCCAGCGCTGCTTCGATGGCGAGAGTGACCTCGCGGGCCGAGCGGCGCGGAGGGCCAACCTCATGTGGCGGACCTTCCGTGCTGCCGATCAAGCTCAGCCACAAGCCTCCGGGTATCAGTGCGGCAGCGACTTGTGCCGCAAAATGCTGTCTCTCGTGCGGTTCATCAAACACATGAAAGCAACCGCGGTCGAACACGAACTGGAACGAGTCGTCAGGCGGAGCCTTGGTGAGAACGTCCCATTCAGCGAAGCGGCAGCTCAGAGTATGTCCCGCCATCTTCGCTTGAGCTCTTTCGACGGCAAGCGTCGAGACATCGACTCCAACCACGTCGAACCCTCGCTCGGCCATCCAAATTGCATTCGTGCCAGTGCCCGCCCCGATCTCAAGCACTGGACATGGCGTGACCGCGCCCGAAGTGACGAAGTCCACGAGTAAAGGTTCTGGTTGCCCCGTGTCCCAAGGCAGCTGTCCCGAGGCGTAGCTATCATTCCATGATGGGTGTGGCATCGCGCTCCAAGTTTAGTTCATCTGCAAAGGCGTTACTCGAGTTGCTTCCCATTTCCGCAATTAGACCGAACACAGGTTCGACTCACTGGGTGCATTGGCAATGACGGGGCGAATTGACTACCCCTGTAAAGACGGCAGAATAGTTGATTGGATCGCTCGCGTTTCAGAAGAGCAATACAGGAGAGCCATGAGAGAAGTGAAGTTAGACTCAGCAGAGATGGCTCAGAGGTCGTCACCACCATTTCGCGAACGATTCGGAGCGGTTCCAGTGCTGACGCTCAGCGCTTTTTTGATCACGGCCAAGCTGAGCTGTTTGGAACGCTCATATCCGACACTGCTTCTCTTGCTGTGGCGCAATCCTGTAGCGCTTTCCCACCAATGGTGGCGTCTGCTCAGCCCTTTGCTCGTCCAGCCGGATCCATGGCCACAGGCGCTCTCCGTGTTCTTTCTGTTTCTGGTCGTTGGAATCCTGAGTGAGCGACTGTGGACGAAAGCCGCCTGGCTGAGCCTCTACTTGGCTGGTGGCCTCGCAGGCGAGATCGCGGGTTACATGTGGCAACCTTACGACGCCGGCATGTCGGTTGCTGGTGCGGGGCTTCTCGGGGGCTTGGCCGCTTGGATGATTTCAAGAGTTCCCGCCTGGCAAGCCAAATTCGGCGGTGGGCTGATACTCTTTGGCGTTCTGGTCCTAGCATTGCGTTCCGATATCCATGGTCCGTCGATCTTTGTCGGCGGCCTGATTGGAGCGTTGATGATTCGTTTCGGTGGTCATTCGTTCATCAAGATTCGGTAACGCCGGTCTATACGGACGGCACCCGTTGTGGAATCAAGCCCGAAGTGTCGAGTTCCGCTGAGTGCAGACGAGGCATGAGCGCAGGATTGACATACATAGAGGTGCAATGTATAAGACTTCTACGTATGGATGTAGCAAAAGACCTCGTTGCGGCTTCCTCGACTCCGCTGGTACTCGCCATCCTTGCCGAAGGCGAGAGCTACGGCTACGCCATCATCAAGCGCGTCGCCGAGTTGTCAGGCGGACACCTGCAATGGACCGACGGCATGCTATATCCCGTACTGCATCGTCTCGAACGCCAGGGTTATGTGGCGGCGAAGTGGGACGCGTCCGAGACTGGCCGCAGGCGGAAGTATTACCGAATCACGGAAGAAGGCCAGGCGGAGCTTACTGCGCAGCGTCAACAATGGAAGGCCGTCGATGACACACTGCGGGGAATCTGGATGGGGGAAAGCACCGTATGACGACATTCGCCGACCAGCAGCTTGAAGACCAAATCGCAGAGTGGCGGACCTACGTGCGCCGCCGGCAGGCACTTTACCGTCCCGATGCGGAGGAACTCGAGGGACATCTTCGCCACCAGCTGGCGGCGCTTACCGAGGCGGGTCTGACAGGGGATGAAGCATTCCTGGTCGCCGTCAAGCGCATGGGCAGCCTCGATGAGCTGTCGCGCGAGTTCGCACGTGCGCATTCCGAGCGGCTGTGGAAGCAATTGGTGATTACGCCCGAGACCGAAGCGTCGACACAGACCGGACGCGACGAACTCTTCATCGTCCTGGGCCTCGCAGTTGCGGCGGCGATCGCCGTCAAGCTGCCGGCGCTCTTCGGCCATTGGATCAACCCGAGCGCGGAATTCCCGCTGTTCTACGCCAAAAACGCCAGCCTCTTTGTCTTTCCGCTGCTCACCGTGTACTTCCTGTGGAAGCGCGGATCGGACCGTGTCCGTGGTCTCTGGTTTGCGATGGCCTTCGCAGCCGCGGCTGTGCTGGCCAACGTGTTTCCTTTTCCGAGCGGCAGCGAGACGGAGATGCTGACCGCTCTCCACTTGCCAATCGCTCTCTGGCTCATCGTGGGCTTTGCCTATGCCGGGGGCCGATGGTTCGACGACGGCGGGCGCATGAACTTCGTCCGGTTCTCCGGCGAGCTGGCGATCTACTACGTGCTCATCGCGCTTGGCGGGTTCGTCGCGATTTTATTTACGTTCATGATGTTCAGAGCCATCGGGATGAACCCCGGCTGGTTCGTCGCAGGGTGGCTGATCCCGTGCGGGGCGGCAGGGGCTGTCCTCATCGGATCCTGGCTGGTGGAGGCGAAGCAAAGCGTCATCGAAAACATGGCGCCGGTGTTGACCAGGCTGTTCACGCCGCTCTTCACGCTGCTGTTCCTCGCCTTTCTGGCGACGATGGCATGGACGGGCAACCCAATCAACGTTAGGCGGGAAGTGCTGATCGGCTTCGATCTACTGCTGGCAGTCGTGGTGGGACTGGTACTGTACGCCGCGTCGGCGCGCGACCCGCAGGCACCACCCGACTTCTTCGACGGTCTGCAACTGGCGCTCGTAGTCAGCGCGCTCGTGATCGACGGGGTGGCGCTCTATGCGATTGCTGCCCGCATCTCTGAATTTGGCTTCACGCCCAACCGGGTGGCGGCCCTTGGCGAGAACATCATTCTGCTCGTCAACCTGACGTGGTCGGCGTGGTTGTACGCGCGCTTCCTCGGTCACAGGAGCTCGTTTGCCGTTCTGGAGCGATGGCAGATGGCGTACCTGCCGGTGTTCTCCGCCTGGGCGGCGGTGGTGGTTCTCGTGTTCCCACCTCTGTTCGGGTATCGCTGAAAACGGTACCGCTGAAGACCATGAAACTTTCCATGAAACGTGCTGACTTCCTCTCTCTGCCTCGGGTAGTCGTCATGACCGCGTTGGCGATGGGTGCTCCGGTCACAATTGTCGCGAACAGGGCAATACACTCATCTAGCAACGGCTCAGCGCCAGTCCAGTTTGATCTGATGTTCGGCGACTTGGCACTCATCCAGAACGGTAGCGCATTCGCCTCTGAATCTCAATCGTGCTGCGTGGAGGGCTGCGTACGCCGGCGCGACAGGCGGAACTACGCCTTTGTGTTGTGATCGCGGAACTCGGCTGATCGCAACTCGACGATCTCCAGCACTGGCTCGATGGCGAGGGTGACCTCCCGCGCCGAGCGGCGTGGCGGACCGACTTCGCGTGGGGGATTTTCAGTGCTCCCGATCAAGCTCAGCCACAAGCCACCCGATGCCAATGCGCCGGCAACTTGTGACGCGAGCCGCTGTCTCTCGCCTGGTTCATCGAACACATGAAAGTAACTACGGTCGAACACGAACTGGAACGAGCCGTCGGGCGGAGGCGCGGCGAGAATGTCCCACACAGCGAAGCGGCAGCTCAGAGTGCGTCCCTCTATCTTGGCTTGGGCGCTTTCGACGGCGAGCGGCGAAACATCGACTCCAAACACGTCGAAACCGCGTTCCGCCATCCAAATTGCATTCGTGCCAGTACCCGCCCCGATCTCAAGCGCCGGACCCGGTGTGACCGCTCCCGACGTGACAAACTCGACGAGCAGAGGCTCCGGTTGTCCGGTGTCCCAGGCAACTGTCCGGAAGGCATAGCTCTCATTCCATGATGGATGTGGCATCACGCTACAAGTTTAGCTCCAACCGCAACCGCGCTAATGGGACTAGTGCCGTATTCCCGAAGCGTATATTAGTTCGGACGTTCGTTGAACCCTCGCCCGCTCAGGATCATCGGCACGCACTTATCTGTCCGCGCAGCCCTGGTCTTTGACTGTTTCGCGCTTGAGATGTGAAAGATGTAAGACTTTCTCCGACCTGGTGTCAGCGCTTCGAACGCTGCTTTGAGAATCGCGTTCTCATTGAGCTTGGCCTGCAACTCCTCCGGAACAACGTACTCAGAAGCTTTCTTGAGTTCTACTTTCTTGCCGGACTCCTCGATTTCGATGGCCTCATAAATGTAATCCGTCAGAGTTGACCGCAGAGACGTAATCTCTTTGACCGAGGTGAATTTGATCCACCGTCCTGCCTGGCTGTGTCCCCCGGCCCTTTGAAGGATGCGCTTCGGGTCCTTGAGTAGCGCGCCTTTGAAGAACGCGAGCGCGCACGACTCCTTAAGCGGGATGACGATAACCACATTCTTCTTCAGGAAAGTGAAGCAGGGCTTGCCCCACTTCAACTCCTCCCTCAAATCACAGTCGAGTGCGATTTTGCGCAGGTTGTCGGTTTCCTTCTGCCACTTCTTTGCATAGGGGACCTTCATCGTGTCAGTCTCTTCCACTCGGGGCTGATAGGCAATCCAATTCTGCCAGAGCGAAGCTTACGTGAGAAAGCGGTACAAGATTCCTGCCAAAACCGGGCTAATTTCATCCCCGGATTGTCGTGATGTCTCCCCGGTTTTGTCCGATAGGGCTGAGACCAACCCGCCACATACGATCCGCAACGATGACGTAGCCTGCGACTACGAAGAGCAATACAAAGCCAGCCATGAAGTAGGGGAGCACAAACGGAAAGGTATTCATACTGGCATGAAACATCGCACTTGCCTGTATCGATCGGGCAGACCGGTTATAGAGCCATGTCAGGATGATGACAAGGGGTATCAGGAAGATGACGCGTATTTCGAGGTACGTGGCCAGCGAAAACCGTGCTGGGCGATAGTAATCGAGAGGTGCGTGCCACAACGCCCACGGTAACCAGACCAGCACACTTGCAACCAGAGGCGACCGTTTCTTCTGGAGACGGTCGAGAAGGAGCCCGCGCCATCCAGGCTCTTCAAGCGCGGCAACAAAGAGCAAGTTATATAGAAAAAATATGACCCCGAATGCGATCGCGCTTGTTATCGATCCGTGGCCAATTGGCTTTACCAGCGGCTGATGCAACAGCTTGGCGACAAGCGTTCCTAAGAGAAGGATCGCAGGAAAAAGCAGAAACCCGATGAGCGACCAGCGGTCTGGTCGATGCACAAGCCGCCGCAGAAGGCTGCGCACTCCTGAGTCACCTGAAAAAACTCCTGAAATGATCCACGCTGGCAGAATGGAAGGAATAATCAACCAGGGATCCAATCGAAAAGATAAATGGGAACTAACCCGCCACGCATAGTAGAGCGAGAGCACAATCCAGCAGGACGCCAGCAACGCTAGAAAAGTCAGGCTTCGTGGCAAGAGCCGGTAAGAATGATCGCTATGACGCCGGTATGAGAGCACCATCGCTGCAAGCGCTGGCCCCGCGGTTCCAATATTGAGAAATTCTTCGGAGGCGTGCAGCTTGATGGAAACGATCCATGCGGTCCAAGCGAACCCATATGCGAGGACTAGATACATCCAGACGCTTCTTGTGATCTGATGTTCCGGTTCAATCTGTTGTTCCATTTCGACCTCCACGGAGACAAAGCTCTCCCCATAGCGCAGAAGCATGTCCGGTATTGTTCAAAAATCGCTATTTACTGCAATGATGAGCGACTGCACGAAAGAACAAGATTGACAAGCCAGACGATCCCAGAAGCGACGCTGCTGTAGCAATCACGATGGAATTCTGTAACTGAAGGGGGACTGCCACAGAAAGCAACTCCCAAAAGACGAGACTCCAGACCCGAAATGCTCCGGCAAGACCGCTGCGACCACGCTCGCGTCTCATTTGATAGACAAACGTCTCTTTCATCTCGTCGCTAAAGTGCTGGCGAAATTCGCTCGGATATGCAAAAAGCAAAATTTCGTAAAGAGAACAACTTCTTTGAAGTGTGCTCATGGCGTTGTTCCTCACCCTGCCGTGCTCGGCGTAAGTTTTCTCTCGCGCGCAAGACGTATCACAGACTCCATGCGGCCGATGTCCGCCTTAAGAACCGTCCGCCCGATACTGGTCAGCTTGTAATATCTTCGTCTGCTCTCGTGATCAGACGGTTCGCCCGTTCCCTCTGTCTCTTCAATTAACTCCATCTCTTCCAGCCTTTGGATCGTGCTGTAAAGGGTGCCGGGACCCATCCGAAATTGGTCGGCGGAAAGCTCAGAAACACTCTGCATGATGGCGTACCCATGCTTTTCGCCGTCGGCGAGAGCGAAAAGAATAAAAAACACCGCAGGTGTGAGCGGAAAAAGATGCTTCAACTCGTCCGGAACCTGGTTAGGAGCTTTGGCCATGTTTCACCCCGTATATCAGTAATCGATATAACGCTTGTTGATACTTAAAGTCAAGACCATTTTTTAGGCATTAGCGGTGAAGGTGAGGGGCTGGTGGTATAGTTATTTTTCAAAAAAAGATGTCGCACACTTTCCCGCCGGGGGGACGCGTATTCCGACTCTCGCCACACCCAAGCCAGAGAGAAGTCTTCAACACACGGCCAGCAATCGCTACTATCGTCCCGAGCTGGATGCGCTACGCTTTCTCGCGTTTCTGATTGTGTTCATCGTGCACCGCATGGACTTTCTTCCCCTTGATCCTGCGCAGCACTACTGGGCTTACAACCTTTGCCTGCTCGGCGATTTCGGTGTGCCTGTCTTCTTCCTGCTCAGCGCCTTCCTCATCACAGAATTACTGATGCGTGAAAAAGACCAGGTGGGGACTATTAATTCCGGCGCCTTCTACATGCGCCGCATTCTGCGCATCTGGCCTCTCTACTTTGCCGCCTTCTATGGGCTGGTCCTCTTCGGGCACTTCGTTCATAGCGCCGGCCCAAGAGACCCCAGATCGTGGCTTGCCTTCACCTTCTTCGTCGGCAACTGGTACATATGCAAGTTTGGCTGGATTCACTCCTATCCAGTCAATCCGCTTTGGAGCATCTCGGTCGAAGAGCAGTTCTACATCGTGATTCCGCTGATTGCGCGATTCGGAGGGCGCAAAGGGCTCAAGATTATCTCGCTGGGCCTTATGGCCGTCTCGTACATCTGCGTGATCGTCTATGCGCGGCATGGCTTTCACGGCTTCAGCAGCCAGTGGACCAACAGCTTCGTCGAGTTTCAGTTCTTCTCCGCCGGGGTGTTGCTCTCGCTCTTTCTGCGCGGACGTGTTCCTGACTGGCATCCTGTTCTTCGCATACTCGGCATCGTGGGGGCCATTGCATGCTGGTTTGTCGCCTCGGTCCACTTCGGCGTTCAGGCGGATACGCCGCAGTCCACTGTTTTACAGGCACCTATCGGCTGGGCACTCGTGCTGGTTGGAACGGCGCTGCTTTTTCTCAGCCTGTTGGGCACGCCGGAGCGCTTTCTGCCGCGATTGGTCGTCTACCTTGGCCGCATCTCCTATGGCCTCTATGTCTTTCATGAGCTCGTCTACTACCTTGTCTTTCACCTGGGCAAGACGTGGCTCACCCGCTTCTGCGAATTGCTTCGTCTGATAGGCTGGCGTGGCGGAGTGGGAACAATCCTGTCCTTCCTTTTTACGATCCTGGTGGCGCACCTGTCTTATCAGTTTTACGAACGGCCATTTCTTCGTCTCAAACGGCGCTTTACCATCGTTCCTTCCAGAGATTGAATTTGCAATCACCAGAAGGCAAGCCCTAACATCCATTGCGGCACAACTATGTTTTTAGCCGACGAAGGGCATCTGCGACCCGCGAGCGATGCCTCCGGCTTACGGGCAGCTTGTCTCCAGTGCGTAGTAGCAAAAATGAGCCGTCTTCGGAATGAGCGATTGTCTTTTGGATCTGAGCAAAATTAACAATGACTTTTCGATGAACCCGGAGGAATTGTGAATGGTCCAATCGGCTCTCGAGCGATGAGAGAGACTCACGCACGAGATATTTGTGCCCTTGGGAGTGAATTGCGACGTAATAGTCTTCAGCACTCATCCAATCAATCTCTGAGAGATCAAGGATTACTGCTCCCTCGCCTGTGCCGACCAAAATTCGTCTCACAGGTTCGATTTGCGTCTCAGGAATGGGTGGCTCGTTAGCAAGGAGTGCTGACAATCGTTTCGAAAGCTCGATGGCCTCTTTCGAGCGACATCTCTCGCGAACTCTGGCCAAGGCGTCTTTGAATCTTGTCTCATGAAGCGGTTTTACGAGATAGTCAAGCGCGTTTGATTCGAAGGCGCGTACAGCGAATGTGTCATACGCCGTGATAAATATTACCCACGGCAAATGTGCAGGCGCCAAGGCTCTTAGCACAGCAAACCCGTCAATCTCGGGCATTTGTATGTCTAAGAAGACAAGATCAGGTTTTAAGTTATCGATCAGCCGGATCGCCTCTCGGCCATTTCGCGCTTCAGCAACTACCTCACAGTCATTGTGCGCAAGTAAAAGTTGCCGAACGGCTCTACGCCCGAGAGGTTCATCATCGACGATCAGAATACGAAGGGGAATCATGGCAATTGCACCCGGAGTGGCAAGGTAATTGTGGCCTCAGCACCGCCGGCAAGTCGAACATCGAGAGAAAGCCCCGCACTGTCGCCATAAAGCGCGTGCAATCGTTCTCTCGTATTCGATAGGCCAACACCGAGTGTCTTCGTGGCCCTCTCGCCCCCTTCTCCGTTATCAAGCACCTTTAGCTCCAAGAGCTCTCCCCTAACTCTCGCGAAGATATCAATGACACCTGACTCGGCCGTTTTGAGCACGCCATGTTTGATTGCGTTCTCGACGAGGGGCTGCATGATAAAGCAGGGCACAAAAGCAGACATTGCGCTCTGCTCGATATTCCACCGGACATCAAGTCGATCGGAAAATCGCACCTGCTCGATCTCAAGATATTGCGCAACAAAGGCTATCTCTTCCGACAGCGGGATTTCATTGGGTTGATCAGAGCGGAGTACCTGGCGGAGTACGTCGGCGATGAGTTCAAGCATGCGAGAAGCGGATTGCGTATCTTCCTCTCGTACAAGAACGGAAAGCGCATTGAGGCTGTTGAACAGGAAGTGCGGATTCAGCTGCATACGCAAAGCGCCCAGTCTAGCCTCTGAGAGCTGAGCTTCGAGTCGTGCCGCATCCGCCTCCCGTTTCCTCGCTTCAATGAAATACGAGTAAGCATAGACGCAGCCAAGGATCGCGAAGTAGATGGACACTGCAAATGGCAAGCCGCTCAGCATCCAGGGGATAAAGGCACGCAGCAAAGAGGTGTAGTGGGGAAGAAGCTTCAACATCGCTGCCATGAAGAAGCCTAGCGACGTTAGGCCGATGCACAATCCGAGGGCACCCGCTGAATGGACGAAAAGCCAGCCGGTCAGGCGCGCTCGCGAAAATGGGAAGCGCTTGCCCAGACGGTAGATGAGCGGCGTGAAGATGCCAACGAGGAGCCAGTGGCTCCCTGCATAAACCAACTCTTGCCATCTTACCGGGTGCTGTTCGAGCTTCGATTGGACATAGACCTGAAAGACAGACAGCGCAGCCGGAACGATAAAAAAGACGGAAATAGAGACAGCGTTACGGTAGCCGATCTCCAGTCGCCCAAATGACCACAATTTTTTCATGATTCTGGCCATCAGATACTGCCCGTTGGAATGCACCGCTGGCGAAACACTTGCTTGCTTTTAGTCCATTATGAACCGATTGTTCATCTAGAAAACAGCCATTGACTGCATTTCGAGACCGTTCATCGACATCGCGATATCCGTTGGCTGATTACAGATCGCAATTGTAACTGCGGAGATGTAAAAGAGGCTCTCGATGGTTAATTGATTTGCACTATTCCGTCAAGCTGTGCGAGAGCGAGGACCTATGCATTCACGTATTAACGCACCTTGTCGCCGGTACTATTTGGCACTTCTCACCATGCTTGCAATTCTCGTCTTGATTGTGCCATCGCACGGTCTAAGTAAACGTACCGCAGGAAATAACGAGGGGTGGATCGGTACATGGGCAACCGCTGCCCAGGCTCAAATCCCCGGACGAGTTCAGACATTTCACAATCAGACATTACGCTTAATCGTGCATACCAGCGCCGGTGGTACCAAGGTAAGAATTAGGATCTCCAACACCTTCGGAGATGAGCCTTTGGTGATCGGGGCGGGTCATCTCGCACGTCGCGCAACCGGGGCGGACCTCGTTCCGGGATCAGACCGAACAGTAACCTTCAGCGGACACAAATCCACAACCGTTCCCGCGCGATCAATGCTGATAAGTGATCCTGTGAAACTTGACGTGCCCGCTCTCTCGGATCTGGCGATCAGTATCTTTCTGCCGCAGAGCACTCACGCGACAACCGTCCATCTCAGAGCCTTTCAAACGAACTATGTCTCGCCTGAAACCGGAGATTTGAGTGCAGAGATAAAGTTTCCGGTCGCCAGGACAATTGCGTCCTGGCCATTCCTGACTGGAGTGGACGTTGCGGCAATGCCTCATGGAGCCACAATCATCGCATTGGGATCCTCACTCACGGACGGCGTTGGGTCCACTCAGGACGCCAACCGTCGCTGGCCCGATGTGCTTGCAGAGCGGCTACAAAAAGCTGGAGGCAACAAAGCGGAACTGGGTATTTTGAATGAAGGAATTATCGGAAATCGATTGTTGAGCGACAATCGAAGCCCGCGACAGACGGGTGGTCCGCCTCCGCTAAGAGCCGTATTTGAGCAATATGGACCAGCTCTTGGCCAAGCCGGTCTGGCGCGCTTTGAGCGTGATGTCCTTGCGCAAGCGGGGGTAAAGTATGTTGTTGTCGGCCTTGGCGTAAACGACATTCTCTTTCCCGGATCGTTTATCCCTCAGACCGAACGAGTCACCTCCCAACAGCTGATTAGCGGTTATCGCCAAATCGTCACTCGTGCTCACAAGCAAGAAATCCGTGTGATCGGCACGACCATTCCTCCCTTCGAGCACGCAATCTGGCCTGCTCCTTTCTTCGATGGCTTTTACAGTGTTGAGAATGAGAAAACGCGTCAAGAGATCAACATGTGGATTCGCAGCAGCGGCGAATTCGATGGCGTGATTGATTTCGACAAGGCGGTGTGTGACCCGAATCATCCCGCACAGCTGCTGCCTGCATATGACAGTGGGGACCATCTGCACGTCAACGATGCTGGCAACGTCGCTCAAGCAAATGCTATTTCGCTCGGACTATTTTCAAGCGATTAGATCGCACGTAAATACCTCTGATGGACTAGATGGAAACGCGTTTATCTAAATCGGATATGGCCAAACGCACCCTGATTCCCGGAACCCTGGATCTGGTGGTATTGCAGGTATTTCTTGCGGGAGGGCGTCAACACGGGTTCGGGGTTGCTCGCTCTATTGAGAAAATAAGCAGCAATGAGCTGCAACTGAATCAAGGAACAATACATGCTTCGCTGATTCGTCTTAAGAGGCGTGGTTGGATTCAATCAGAGTGGGGGACCTCCGAAAACAACCGAAAGGCGAAATTTTACGAAATCACAAAGCCAGGGCGCATGCAATTGACTGCGGCTACTCGCCAATGGGAGTGGTTCTCGAACCTGATAAACCATGTATTGGAACTACGTGAAGGAATATTGTTCTCAAGCGTCGTGCACAAGTAGACCCTGCCCGCCTGAAATTTGGTTGCGTCGACCGCGATCATACTCTTTAAGATGATATGCGGTTGAGGATGATTCGGATGCTAGAGAACAGCTCCGGGCAAGCCCACTCATCTTGAGCCTCAGACATTCATTTTGAGGGCGTGGGTTTCGACCTGAAGACGAATTGCGGCGACGGACATAGTAAGAACTAACAAATGTCGAAATCCCTGCTGTCACTGTAAACTGACTGGTCAGTCTGTTATTATTAATGCATGACGCCGCGACCTGATGTAAGCGCTGAGCGCAAAGACCAGATTCTTAACACCGCCGAAGATGTGTTTGCTGAGCGTGGCTTTGATGAAGCGCGCATGGATGATATTGCTGAGCGCTCGGGGCTGAGCAAGGGCGCCATCTATTGGTACTTCAAAAAGAAGGACGACATTATTGCCGCGCTTCTGGACCGTGTATTCCGGCGCAACATCGAGTCGATGCGCGCGGAAGCGGCACGCGCAGGCAGCGTGCTCGACCGGTTGGCGGCAATGGGCGAGCAGACCTCGCGCGACTATGAGTCGATGTCGCGGCTGATGCCGATTGCGTTGGAGTTTTATGCGGTTGCGCTGCGACAGCGAAAGGTGCGCAAGCATCTTGCCACCATGTACGACGAAATTCTGGCCATTATTGTTCCGCTGATCGAAGAAGGCATCCGCAATGGAGAACTCGATGATGGCGTAGACCCGAGGCAGGCGGCGACGCTGCTATTGGGTATCTACGAAGGACTGGGGCTAGTGTGGGCGATCTCGCCAAAGACAGTTGACTGGAAGACGCTGGGGCCGCAAGCGGCGCAGATGCTCTGCGATGGGCTGAAGCGCAGAGGACAGGGAAAAAAGAAATAAGGAGGACGGAATGCGTTATGGGAACGAGCTGAAGATACTTATCGCAGGTGGAGGCATTGCGGGCCTGACGATTGCCGCGACGCTGGAGCAGCGCGGAATGCGTGCCGAGATTGTGGAGCGAGCGAAGAACTACGGCGGCGTTGGTTATGTCCTTGGAATATGGCCTGCGGGACTGAATGTGCTGAACAGTCTTGGCCTTCGCTCGGAGCTGGAGCGCATCGGTGTTCGACCGGGGATGTACTATGCGGCTCGTCCAAATGGGAGCGCCCTGATTCAGGCGAAGTTCGGAGAGTTCTCTGCGCAGTATGGCGACAATTTTTATCTGGGCCGCGCAGAACTGATCGATGTGCTGCGTAAAGCTGTAGCGAGTCCGATTCATTTTGGCCGCTTCATTACAGGCCTGCGCCAGTCTGAGCAGAGTGTCGCCGTGACGTTCAACGATGGCACAACTGCGGAGTACGATGCGGTGATTGGAGCAGACGGATTGCGGTCGGAGACACGGCGGCTGGCGTTCGGAGAGGTGCCGCTCACGTATCACGGCGTTACCGGATGGGCGTTCTGGACGGGCATCGATATCGGCAGCGAAACACGCGAGATCTACGGGCCGGGGCGGTTTATGGGTTTCTATCCTTCACGAGAGAGACCATGCTGCTTTGCCGCGGCGAGCGCTCCACGCTCCGCACCTGATGATGCCGCGACGCGACGCGGACGGCTGGAGGCGATGTTTGCCGGCTTTCCGGAGTGGGCAAGGGCGGCACTTAATTCGAGCACCGATCCGACGATCTGGCACGATGACTTTCTGGATCTGCGCATGTCTCGCTGGACAAACGGACGGGTTGCGCTGGTGGGCGATGCAGCACATGCGCTTCTGCCCTCGGCCGGGGTAGGAGCGTCGATGGCCATCGAGTCGGCGTATGTTCTGGCAGACGAGCTTTCGCGTGCACCTTCGGGACGCATTCCGGATGCTCTGCGCCGATATGAGCAGAGGCGAAGAACGAGGGTAGACCGAGTTCAGCGACAATCGCGGCAACTGATGTGGATGATTCGTCCGCGCAATCCGATTGTTACCGGGGTGCGCGACTCGGTGATGCGAATGGTGCCCGAGTCGGCGTTTCTTTCAATGTTTAAGCCGCTGATGGAGTCGGTGGTTTGATGACTAGAAGACGAACCATTGGCAAGCCTTTGAAAAAGGCAACCGCGGAATGTCGCTTCCTTCCTTATTGCGAGTTGCTAGCGTCTTCGACGTTAGTCCCAGCAAGCTTCTTGAAGGATTAGGAACGCCCGCCAAGACTGATGCAAAGCGTTCTCAGGCAAAGAAGCGTGTATCGCGTTGAAAACTGGTGATCTCTAACTTGCCTGAAAAGTACGTTCGTAAAATGGAGGAAAGCAACTCATAGTGCCTATAAGAATTTATGTCACTCCTTCATTTCACGACGCAGATTGCTTGCTTAGCCGAGGAAAGACTTGCTCTTCCGTCGCGAGTCCTTGTTCGAGGATCGAATCCTGGATGAAGTCGATGAGATTGAGCAGCCCTTCCGCTGCGTCTTCCTGTTCATAGCTGACCGTCGCTCCTTCGTATATCCCGATCAGCGCACGTTTCTGTTTTCGAAGCAGCGTGAGATCAAGGCTGAAGTCGAGGACAATGCGAAGATGTTTGGAAGCTGCCTCGGACGTCTGGGCCGCGTTCCCATCGTAACGGATCTTTGGATGAGGCTTCGTTTTTGACATAGTTTTCTATCTCTCCTCATGACAATGGAGATAAATTCGAGTCGCTTTGCAGGGGCTCCGAATGTTGGAAAGCCGGGTGCGCTCTACCTAACTTCTGGAAGTGTCACACCGATGCGGATCTCAGATGCGCATCGGCATGACGACATACTGTTGCTGGAACTCTCCACTCAAATTCTCGGGCACAAGCAAGCCTGCCGAGATCGAGTCTTTGAGGGACAATCGCATAGACCCTTTGTCCCCAATGGTGCGCAGAAACTCGACCAGATAGTTGCCGTTGAATCCGATAGTGATGGGCTCGGCACTATAACTGACGGCCAGCGTCTCCTCTGATTCGCCGCGATCTGGAGCGGAAGAGCTGATCTTGAGCGTGTTGTCAGCCAGATGGAACTTCACTCCATTAGAACGCTCGTCCGAAAATTCCAGCACACGTTGAATCGAGCTCATCAGTTCGGCGGAACGGAGCACCATCGAGTTAGGCATACCCTTCGGCAAGATGGCTTCATAGTCCGGAAAACGTCCAACAAGCTTGCGTACGCTCAACAGCCTTGGCCCAATCTGGAAGTAGAGGGTTGCATCGTCTTCGCTGAAGTACACCGCTTCCTCCTTGGTTGAGGACAGCAAGGAGAGCAGATCGGTGAGGCACTCTCGAGGAAGAAGCGACTTCTGCACGCCCTGAACCGCTATGCCATCATCGGGGACAACGACGAAGGACAGGCGATGTCCGTCCGTCGCAACCATGCCTGCCCGGTCAGGGCGCAGTAGCAATAAGGCGGCCTTGAGAAGGTGACGGTCGTCCGCGGTCGCCACGGCAAAGATGCTCTGGCGGATCAGCGTCCTCAGAACTCGGCTGCTTAGCTGTACAGAATTGGCAGGCGGTGTGGAGATGGTTGGAAATCCGGAGGCTGCGCGGCTCGCCATGCGGGTCTTGGATTTGCCGGCATGAACTTGAACATGGTCGTTCGCAAGCCCTTTGAGATGAACTGGACCCGATGGAAGAAGTTTCAGATAGCTCAGAAACTTCTGTGACGGCACAGCCACGGTCCCGGCGGTGGTGACCTGCGCGGGGCACTCTGTCCGGATCGTCCGGTTGAGATCGGTGCCGGTAATCGTAACGGCTCCGGTTCCGCTCGCATCGAGAAGAAGGTGGGTGAGAATGGGTTGCGTGCTCTTACTTTCGCTCACGCGCGCGGCAGCCGTGACCTCTGCAAGCATCGTATCGCGGTCCGCGCTGAACTCCATTGCTGGTGCATCGGTAATTGTCTTGGAAGAAGCCATAGAAGTGGTTTCCTTTCGATGAGGAGGGTGAAGAATGATACCGGGTTAGAGGGACCCATCCAGGCGGTCGCTTATTGGCGAAGCTGCGAGCCGGTGTAATCCGCTAAAACAACGGGAGGGTCTCAGCGATCTCGGATTGAGATGGACAAACTGGGGTTGGTTCAATGGTGAAATCGAGGTCTCTCAGGTTGCCGAGCCGGTAATAACCGCCTCGTTCCCCGTGGAAGACCAACCTCTTTCGTCCTCGAACCTTTCGTTCCAGTACTTTGAATTTCGACTGGGAGCTGCCGTCTTTGAATCGCATCCGCTCCTTCAGAACGATCGTCTGTCCGGCCTTTGGGAGCACTTTGGCGAGACGCCGCCGGCACTCCGCACGCCATTCGAGCGCCGATTGGGATTCGGTTTCTGTCAACAGATCGAGAATGCGCGCGGGACAGTCTGTCTGGCATACCCCCATCGTCTCGTCGGCGTCCTTGTATCCAAAGATCATTCCCTCTTTATTGCGGGGATTGAAGTTGACGAGGCAGATGACGCATACGACACATCTTGCCCCCGTATCCTTCTCCACCTTTTCGACAGCGGCATAGTATCTCCTCATACAGACGACCGCTGAGTCTAAGACCTTCTGCACGAAAAACTCGCCCTCGTAAGTGAGTTGGTGGTCGAGATATTGTTTTGGGGTCGCATGCCCCTTCATAGAGCTCATGTAAAGCCAGCCCATAGTTTCCTCCTGCAAAGAAAAACCCTGAAGCTTTTGGGCCTCAGGGGCGTAGCGGCGATATTTATGATCGGCAACCGGCAGGCAGAATGCAGTGTCGCAGGCGAAAGCTGTCCTCGCCCCTTACATCAGCAAGAGGCATTTATGAGCTTTGTTGATATTGGATCAAGGTCAGTTCATTGAGAATCTTGAACACTACGATCGCAGCCAGGAAACCATACAGATGACGGTCTACCGCGACCCAGGCTACGCCACTCCAGATAGTGTTGCCGATCAAAGGTTCCAGCCCCATGAAAATCCCGCGAGATCTCTGCATACGCTGCTTGAGCACAATGGTCCTGCTTTCCGGGATAAAGTATTGCTGGCTTATCCCCCAGCATTCAAAACGTGTGTCATTGGAAGAGCGAAGCATGAATGAGACGGGCGCACGCAGAGCCTGCTTCGTTGGCATTACGCTGCCTTGTCTGGTCGCTCCTCTTCCGGATGCGAGCCATTTCCAAGAACTGAGTCTGGAAAAGGAAACGCAAGCCAAGGCGCGTAGAAAGCACCGTTGCAGAGACAAATCGTTACAGCCAGCGGATCAATATCCATGCCGTACAGTCGATAGGAGAAGTTACTGGCATGCAAGAGCATCCGGCCAGTCCCTGCTGCAGGTTCACCGATCAGTTGGAGCCGTGGATCGTCACTCCCGTTTTGGACGCGCTCACTACTATCACTTTTGTCGAACGTTATCTGCGCCATCAACTCACAGACGGCGTGTGGAGTCGGATAATAGGCGTGAGGATTCCAGCCTTTGCCTCTCCGTTCGGAGAGCAAATGTCCCAGGTAGTCATGAGGTTCGAGGAGCAACTGTTCAAAGTTGAAGCTGCAATAAAGAGCCTCGGAGCTTGCCTCTTCCAGTTGAGGTGTCCGCCTCGACACGGCCAGTCCCCACGCAAGCCATTGGACGAGAGACTCGAAGGCGGACCAGTGGGACTCTCGATAGGCGAGGAGATCGACACACTTTTGGAGCATCTTCACCCCCGCAGGCGAAGGAGTTGCTGCAAATTGCACCTGAGGGATAGGTTCATCAAGCAGATGGCCGGCCTCTAAGGTGCGCAGGTAATGATCCCAGCGGCCGGTTGCACCTGGGTGGTTATCGGCCATCTGTACCTGAAAGAGGAGCCATCCGCGATAATGCCATGGTGGAACAGGATCGCTCAGAAATGGCATGCGGCCGTGTTTAAGCACAAACCGGTTGATATCAAGCTCCGGGAGGCCTTCCGGGGAACGCGATGCAAGGCGCATGGGAAGACCTCCGCTGGAAGTGCTGTCTGAAGTGTTTTCGAGGAGTAAACTCCACACCGCACAGAGGTGGATCTGACAGCGCTCCACCCGTGCATTTGTTGCTTACGCCGCATCCTCGACAGCGGTACTTTGCTGGTCGCTCTCGTCAATCTCGGCGAGGATCTCACTCTCTTCATCCGTCGCTTTGCCATCTGGCGGAGCCTGAATTTCCGCCGGTTTCGGAGCATCGGCAGGTGCCGGACTCTCATCGAAGTTGAAGAGGTTGGCCGTCATTGCGGGAGCGGGCTTCTTTTCCTCGGCAGGCTTTGAGGCAGCATTCGCAGACACCTTGTCAGCCGCCTTCGATGTAGGCGTGGCTGTATTGCTGGTCTTGGAGTTGTTCTTTGCCCTTGCCGTCTTTGCCGCCGCAGCCATCTCTTCCTTCGCGATCTCAAGCGTGTTCTTTAACTCGATATGCGCGCCGACGAACTGCGAGAGCGTCGCCGGTAGCTGTTCGTCGAGTTCCTCGGGAGTGCCGGTCACGCTGACAGGTGTAGCGAGCGCAGCATCTTCCGTGTCGTTCAACTTCTTGGGCATGACGAGAACACGAAGGCTATCGCCTTCAAGAGGATTGAGCAGCAAAACGACAGGCCGCTGCCGGAGCAGCGGCGCCAGTTCCTTGAACATGGTTCTACCTTCCTGTATTGGGGATGTGAGAGGTGCTACGAGATGCTAAATATCGGGATCGTCCCAGTGCCGCGAATAACGATGACCGTGACCCACCGCCTCGGCGTAACCATCGATGTCATGGTCACGCAGCCAGAGCAGCTTATAGATCTGGTTCACTGCGGCTTTCATGAGAGCTTTCATCTCCGCGTCGGAGATTCGGGAGTAGTTTGGATCGGCGCTGCACACCGGGCAAACCTTGCCCGCATGCAGGTCTTCGATAGGGCCGTTACGAAAGGCGCGGGCAACAATCGCTTTCGCTTCGATCGCACGCGCCTTGTCGAGTCTGATCTTCATGGTGACCGCCTTTAGAGATCACCTTACGCTGCCTCGGGTTGGAATTTCTTTAATAATCCACGCGAACGGCGCTGCGTGCGTCTCCGCAATTCAGGATCGACCGGCATGACATGCATGCGTCCGGTCTCTGCATTGTAAAAGGCCCCGTGGTGCCCGATCGTCCCATATCGGAAGAGCCGCGCCAGCATCGCCAACGCGCTGGCCGCCAGGACCTGATTGGTGTAGGGTTCCTGCCGCTGGAGAGCCTCGAGAGCGCTACAGCTTGGAAGAGGATCTTCTCCGGCCCAGGGTGATGCAATCTCCGGGTACAACTCGACCACGGTGCGGAGCCTAGATAGTTTGCGTCGATTGCGGTCATTGAGGGGCTGGCCCAGGATATATTGGCCGCTGGCCGCGTTGTTTCCGAGATCCAGCCATTATCTAAGCGATTTTCTCTATATGTTTGATTCCGTTTCTGGAAGCCGGGATGGGGGTGCAGGGGCAAGGGCGGCATTTGAGCGCCTTGCCCCTGCTTAACGCCTATAGTGAATC
>Ga0097680_1000385_pt1 | contig 84690 bp, 50 predicted proteins | sample ThiBiot_750_biof_2_FD_72844 | JGI IMG/M metagenome (GOLD analysis project Ga0097680, IMG submission 72844) | Wastewater bioreactor microbial communities from Cape Town, South Africa - Thiocy_cont_750_biof - 1398105538117 (version 2) (version 2) ...
CCCCAGAAGACAATGGTTCCAAAGCGCGTTGGAGTAACGATGTCGACCGCTCCGTCATGGTTGAGATCGACGCTCAGAACCTCCGAACCCGCTCCCGATTCATTGTCGATCAGTTCGGGTACAAAGCGGGCGCCACCCGGAGCCTTGGGATCGCGCACCGTCTTGTACACATACAGGACCGGCTGCCCAAACGAGTCGGGATCGAGAAATGTATTCACATGCGACAGATAGCGCTTCCCAACGATGAAGTCCGGGATACCATCGCCGTTCACATCCGCGAAGCCGGACGCATGCGGTTCACTGAAGACAACGCCTCCCGCGTTTTCCGCTTTTGTGTTCAGATCGTCCGAGATCATGTGCCTGACGAAGGTGATGTTCCCCTGCGCATCGCGCTTCTGTTCAAACCACGCCAGTCCCCATCCATGCGCGTTGAGCGCGGTGACCACATCCGGGAGGCCATCGCCGTTTACGTCGTAGACGCCCATGACCGCGCCACCCATGATGCCGCGGCCATATCGGCCGAACGCCACGGGATGATACTTCCAGGTATCGTGCGCGGGATCCTTCGGACCTTCCCACCAACCATAAGCATTCAAAATGTCCATGCGTCCATCGCCGTTGATATCGCCTACGCCGATTCCATGCGCCGTGCCGTAGCCGGGCTCTGAAACATTCTTGATAATCCAGGACCCGGTGGGATTAGCGGGGTCGGGCTTCGCATACCGGACCTGGCCGCCGCCCATGTAGACGATCTCCGGCTTTCCGTCGCCATCCACATCGCGCAGCATCGCCACCTCGCTCTGCACCTCTTTCACCACTTGAAATTTGTCCCAGCGACGGTGCTTGTCCGCTCCCGGATTCACATACAGCGTCACCCCCAGACTGCCGTAGTTCGTCGAGATGATATCCGGCCAGCCGTCGCCAGTGAAGTCGGCCGCACTCTGTATCCAGGCGTCACCGGGGAATCCCGAGGTCTGGTTGAACGCCTCCGCCGGATAGATCTCTTCGCTCCGGGTGTAGTCGGGCCCATAGTAAATAAAGGGCCCGCTAACGATATCCTCTACACCATCGTGGTTGAAGTCCGCGGCCGCGACGGAGAAGGAGTAGAAGAAATCCGTCAATATCTGCCTGCGGAAGTTTGGCGAGGTCTTGTCGGGCTGCCGAAACTTGATGGAGAGATCCTTGTACTTCACATTCTTGAACCGGACTTCGCCGGTTCCGCCGACATAGAGCGCGAACGGTCCATAGGTCTCGTCGCTGACGGCGCCATGCTCGCGCCCGTCGTTCAGAAAGGTACGAACGACGTTGGCGTCCATGAACATCTCCGCGGTGTTCCATTCCCCTGCCTTGAGACTTGTGTCCGGCGGCGTCAAAGGCAGCCCGGCGGCGGTAGGCCGGGGACGGTAGTTTCTAACCGGAGCGTTCGGATCAGGAGGAGGGGTAAACCGGACAAGCCCGCCTCCTCTCCTCGCCTTGTTGCGCGAAGTGATGGCGCCGTCGGCGCCCAGCGTTACCGAATAGGTTGTAATCTGGGGATCGGACAGATCGACAAACGTCCCCTTCATGCCGGCGTCGCCCTTGGTCTCGCGAAACAACACGCCCGCTTGACAGCCGCCTGTGCAGCGATACTCCACGTACACGCCAACGTCCTGATAAGACTCGTCCAGGACCAGCCAGCCGCCGCTGGCGGCAGTCGGCTTGCCTACAATTTCGCCGTTCTCCGCAGTCCATTTCGCATTGCCAACCGTGTGCCATCCTGTAAGACTGGAGCCGGTAAAGGTCACATCCGGAACAAACGACGGCCCGACAGCCACCATGGGCACGGCTCCAGCCAGTGCCAACAGTGCCAACGTTAAATAGGATTTACACGGCATGAAAGGTCTCCAAATTGGTAACGGATCTGCGGTTGATTTCAGTATTTAGATCGGATCTGCGGCAGCGTCGAAAGCCTGAAAGCACACTCCTCTGGAATTAATTGACACCAGGAAGAATCGGATTGGTCTCTGTTCTTTGTCGCGGCAGTCCAGATATCATGCGTATTGTGCAAATACGCCTGCGTTATTCCCAAAGCATATTACTCGTGGAAATTTGTGACAGTCAAGTGCCTGAACGATAAAAAGCATTCCGGATACGATCAGCGACCGCTTCGAGATGAATTGCGAGTCCCTTGCGCGACGCGGCCCTGCCTCTCTGATTTTTCTACAAACATGCACTCTCGCAGTCGTGATAGAGTGCCTTCTACCAAAAGAATAGCCTCTCGCTCGTTGCGTAGTACGAATGATGTCTTGCGTCATTCCCACATGCTTCGGCGATTGCACTCTCTCCCAGGAAGGGAAAAACATGGAAGGTCCGCAAACATCACGGATGGCAGAAGCCCTCGACCGTTACGTCCCAGGCACATTGCATGCATCGTCCCCGAAATCAGATCCACGCGCCGGCAGCCGCGGTGCGTCGAAGCAAGGCAGGCCCGGGTTGTTCTCTGCCGCCCTGGTGATCGCCACGCTCGCCTACAGCTCCACGTCGTATGCGCAGCAGGCTGGGACCAACTGGGCCGACTATCTCGGCGGTCCGGAGAGCTCCCACTATTCGCCGTTGACGCAGATCAATACCGGCAATGTGAACAAGCTGGAAGTTGCCTGGAGTTATCCGACCGGAGATGACGTGACCTATACATTCAGTCCGCTGGTCATCGATAACATCGCATATTTCGCCGCCAAGAAGGGGTCCCTGGTGGCGGTGAATGCGGCGACCGGCAAGGAGTTGTGGGAGCATTCCTTTACCGCCCCGGGAGCTACAGCGTCCCGCTTTAGCGGGATCGCCGGCATGCGCGGAGCGAACTATTGGGAGAGCAAGGATCGCAAGGACCGGCGTGTGCTCGTCTCTTCAGGAGGTTTCCTGCAGGCTCTCGATGCACGGACAGGCAAGCTGGTCGATTCCTTTGCGGATCACGGCAAACTGGACCTCAAGATCGGCATCGACCGGGCGACCCGCCCCCTCTCCTCAAGAACTCCAGGCCGCATCTTTGAGAACATCATCCTTCTTGGAAGCGCGACGGGAGAAGGATACCTGGCGCCTCCAGGTGATATTCGCGCCTTCGATGTCGTCACGGGCAAGCTGCTGTGGGTCTTCCATACCATTCCGCGCCCGGGCGAGTTTGGATATGACACCTGGCCCAAAGATGCCTATAAATACATGGGCGGCGTAGACGTCTGGGGGGAGATTACCGTTGATCCAAAGCGCGGAATTGCCTACTTCCCCGTGGCATCGGCGAAATATGAACTCTATGGCGGAGACCGTCCCGGCAACAACCTTTATGCAGATTGTCTTCTGGCGCTGGACGCCCGCACAGGCAAGCAGCTCTGGCATTACCAGATCGTTCATCACGATGTATGGGATTACGATCCGGATGCTGCTCCCCAGTTGGTGACGGTAAAGCACGACGGTAAGATGGTCGACGCGGTGGCGCTCGCCTCGAAGAACGGCTTCCTCTTTGTATTCGATCGCGTCACGGGAAAGCCGCTATGGCCCATCGAGGAGCGGCCTGTTCCGCAGAGCGACGTTCCTGGTGAAATCACCTCGAAGACGCAGCCCTTCCCCACGGTAGTGCCTCCGTTTACACGCCAGGGCATGACCGTCAAGGACATGTACGAAGGATTCATGAGGCCGGACGAGGTCGCCTGGTGGAAAGAGCGTCTATCGAAAGCGAGAACCGGTTTCTATACGCCGCCCGCTGTCGGCGTCGATACCATCAACATGCCGAGCGTGAACGGTGGCGCATTATTCTTTAGCACCGGTGCGGATCCCACGAACGGCACCGTCTACGTTTTAGGGAAGAACATGCCCTCGATCGTGAAGCTGGTGCCGGGAGGCGAATCCACGACCGCGAATGCGGGTGGGCTGATTCCGTCTCGCCCGCACACTGCGCGGGGAGTTCGGCCACGCTTTCCGAACCAGGAGCAAATGGGGCGTGCGGTGTATGAGCAGAATTGCCAGCTTTGCCACGGTCCGGAGCTGAAGGGAGATCGCGGCCCCGCCCTCGACACGGTCGTCAGCCGCCTGGGCGCGGAGGCGACCCACAACACGATCATGAACGGCAGAGCGACCATGCCGTCGTTTTCTTCGCTGCCGGAAAAATCCATGGACGATCTGATGGCGTTCCTGAAACAGCCCGACCTTGCACCTCTCGGTTCGGCGCCCACGCCTTCGATGCAGGCCATGATGAGGACGCTGAGGACGGAGCCATCCTACCCGAAGGATGTCGAGGGACCTCCATCACGTTATAAGACCGGCTACGGAAACGAAGGCTACATCGTCAAGCCACCATGGAGCACCATCACGGCCTACGACCTGAACACCGGCAAGATCAAATGGCAGACACCATATGGTGACGTTCCGGAAGCGGGTCCGAGCGGCACGATGCGCGGCAATGTCTATCCCAAGAGCGGCTTCGTCACCACGGCCGGAGGTCTGGTCCTGTTCGCCGGCAACGATTCAAAGCTCTATGCCTTGAGCAGTGCTACCGGCAAGCTGATCTTCAGCAAAGATCTTCCAAATGGATCGCAGGGAGTGCCCGCCGTCTACGAAGCAAACGGACGGGAGTACATTCTGTTCGCTGTCAGCGGAGCCGGCACGCCCTACCCGGAAGGAGCCTATATTCCGCCCGGCGGCGTACCGACGCCTGCCCCAACCTCGAAGGGATATATCGCCTTTGCCCTTCCGTCTGTCGCAAAGAAACCCTAGGAAACCTCTGATTAAGTCCGGTTCTGTTAAGGGCACGGCTTTAGAGCCTGTCCTGAGCGAAGCCGAAGGATGCCGCAAATAGCTTGACTGCAACGCGGCTTTAGCCGCTGAGGACATCTTCCGAGACTTAATCAGACCTTCCCCTGGATCGGGTTGCGGCAGTTGTGAACAAGAGCAACCACTCGAAGTCACTTTAAATATTGAAGGTGGCGAACTGAGCAATTCCCGTACATCTCCCGCAGTCGTCCTGCGGGAGATGTACGAGACGCTTCTAAGTTATTGAAAGGATGGAGCCGATGAGCGGAGTCGAACCGCTGACCTACTGATTACGAATCGGCTCAGCCCTGCGTAGGTTGTTGTGAGTTATAGCACGTTGCAAGGTATTTTGGAACGTTTTGGGTTGTTTCTGGGTGGGTTTGGACAACCACCTGGACAACCATCCTGACATGCCGATTCTAAGTTAACCGGTCGACAGGCTGTTCGTGAGCGGTGGGTCGAGCGCACTTTCCGCGATTGCAAGTTGAGAGACTAGAACGGGGATGGTTTTACCGAATCACGCAGTCAGAAACAGGAGTGTCCCCATGCTTGAAATAGGTCTCTTCTGATTTGATGCTTTTACCGTGTCAAGGCAGCGCTCTAACCAACTGAGCTACGTCCCCAAGAAGCTTTTCAGCAACTTGGATTAAAGTCACATAGAATCAAGCGTTTCGCAGAATTCTCTGGTTTCGTTCTTTTCTACCTTGTCGCTGCTATGGACTCAGTTTTGGAGGTGATTTGGACACCAAGTGGACACCAAACTGGACACCAAGACGAGCACCGGCACAACAAGACTGAGTTTATCAGATTTGGTGTCCATGTACATGGTCACCGGATCGCATTTCGTTCACAAAGTGTGGGGACCAACGACATCCAGTGCCCTGCTCGCTCAAGCGAGGACTTCCCTCAGCATCTGGAGGTATGTCGTCGCCTCATCACGTGTGAAGGTCGGTCTCCATACTGATAGCCTGACTCCGTTTATGCCCCGATCTGTGCCGTTAGCCAATTCGTCCAATTTTTCAGTCACGAGGCGGACTGGAGAGCTCCAATTCTGAAAAACCGCTAGGTCATCCTTGATGAGCTCATTAGCGTGGGCGATGAACTCTTTGAGAGCGTCTTCGATTGCGGTCAGTACCTCTCCCGAATTCTCATGGAGCGCCACAAGCCCAAGCTCTGGCAAAACCGAAATCATTCTGCAGCTTTCGACTACGCCGCCGACTCCTCCTGCGTCCAGAACAGCAGTTCCAGATCGCCCCATGGTTTGAGCAGTGTCGGTAGCGAGTTTGGTGAGTCCAAGCCCAAGAGCCTGTTTTGCCAGGGCGACGGCGCTGGCGAAACAATCCCGAAGGTTCAAATCGTTTGCGGTAGCTGGCTGAAGCGTCCGGCAGCGGCTGTAGAAGGCGATGACGTGCCAGTGAATCATTTCCTCCAGATGGTCAGGGTATTCTTCTCGGCGATGAATGTGTCCAGCAGTTTTAACCCGCTCCTCGCCGTCAGCTATCGCATAGAGGTCAATCTCAGGCAAATTCGCGGTTGTGATGCGCTGCCAAAGCCATAAAAGTTGCTCTCCGATACTGTAGGCACACTGATTGAGATAGAACAGTATGGATTCTTGACCCGCAGCGCTTGCGAGGCCCATCTTCTCAAATGACATCCAAAGTCCGTCATCAAGCTCATCGAGCATGTGAACGGCACTGCTCCAAATCGCATGCCTCTGTTCCGAATACGAGCCAGCAATCTTGTTCACCAACTTCGAATGAAGGGACTGAAACGAGACCGTACTTACGCCAGAAAGCGAGAGCCGCAACGGCGTGTCAGGCGATGCGCTCATACTTGCTCCGAGGCTTTGGCCCTTTGCTGCCAGGGTCACCTCTGTCCTGCATAGGTTCAAGATGACATTCCGAACGGTCTTGACTAGGCCAGAATGTCCGAGATCATCACGTTCGATCACGTAGGCCAGTAGCTTGAGCAACGCTTCAGCCGTATCGGTCGCTGCGGTCTGTTGCCGCGTGAGGACGGCTATGGTCGCGATCTGGGACCACTCTTCTATGAGCCAGCGCAGTGTGCTCAATGAGCCACCGACAGCCAACTCTCCAGCAATGGGCAAGAGCTGGTCGTTAAGCGTGAGTATGACATCTTCGTTTTTCTTGCCGAGTGCTTGCTTCCCAGCGATTGTTAAATATCCAATGATGAACGCGACCGTAGGATGTTCGTCGGGTGGCGCATTGAATGGCATCGTCCGGACGCTGTTCTTAGCCAGCTTCGCTAAGGGTTTTATGAGCGTCTGCGCTCTCTGCGTATCTCCTGTCTCGACAGACGTTCGCAATAAAGCCGCGAACGTCTCCATAGATGTTCCGATCACCCCATCCCAACCCGTTCCGATGCCCATCATCGCTGTCGTACTGTTCGCCATATTGAGGCTAGAACCGCGCACTTCGATGTATTGCTGAAGGATGTGGATGATGGCCTCGCTTGACTCGTACAGCAGGCTGTATTGCTGTTCGGCGCTGAAGTGGCGAGTCAGGGAGTAGAGATCATCAAGAGACTTCTTAAGTCGCTTTGCCAGAAACGGTGCCTTGGCATAAAGAGCCGCCGTAGTGACGCCGATGTTGTCTACGGTGCGGCCGAGCGGGTCGGTCTCATTCTTCAGCTTGTTGAAACGGACCAACTCATCCTGAACGACGCGTAGGCGCTTGACTTCGGCATGGGCTGTCTTCCAAATGTGCGCGACGATGTTGGAGGGGTCGCTGAGGAATGCCACCCTGACAAAGAGAATGGAAAGAAGTACGAGGCTTATGACAGCGCAGAAGACAGGCAAGCAGAATGCAGCGACGGGATGATGTTTCGGCGAAACCAAAGCGCCGACAAGGCAGGTTACGGCTAAGACCGACAAGGCAGCATAGATGGCACGAGTGATGTTATCTGCCGCGTACTCTCTAAGAATTCCCGGAACCGACCGATCGGATATCTGTTGGATCACGAACAAGCTGAGCGTGAACACAACTGCTATCAGTCCGATGAGAGCGGCGCCCACACCGATACAGAGTTGCGGAAGCACCGCTGGATCGAGGCGCAAGAAGTATGCACCAAGTCTGAAACGGAAGATGAAAAGAATCGAACCGGTTACCAGAAGCAATCCGGCGATCACAACCGTCCAAAGATGAGTCTTGGCTTTCCAGTAGGCGAGATAGATTTTCTGATAGCGTGGGGAGGCGAGCTGGAGCCTCAGCCAATCTTTCGCGGCGCGCGGAAATGATGGGAATCTGGATCGCCATTCCACCCCGCAATTCTATATGCCGTAATTCGAGGATTGCGGGATCTGAACGCTAGCGCCACTACTTGCGGAACGCGTTGAACATTGTGACCGCATCGGAGGCAAAATCATCGAAACGATCCAACGTGTAGACATTGAAACCCGCTTCCATCAGATGGTGTATCTGAATCTCACCCCCGATGTAGACGCGTTGACTCTCGGGCAAAGCTCTTTGAATCTCACGCTGTTCGTCCATCATGCTCTTGATGTCGCCGGGGAGTTGAAGGTTTTCGGGGATCGAGCATTCGGGCTTCATCGCGATCCCGTATCCAAGAGGCTCGCTCACGAACCCGTTTGTAGACCGGTAGGCGAATGCCCGTATCACGCCCGTCTCTTCGGAGAAGCCATAATGGTAAACGGTTGTCTTCTGGCCTTCGGGAAAGTCGTCCATTTCCTCTTTGAATTTCTGCCAGAGATCGGAAAGAGATTTCGGGGTGTGGTAGTCCAGATTCTCAATTCCGATGACGACCTTGCCACTATTCACCTTCACGAACCAGCGATCAAGGAATCCTCCTGTACCGGTTCCAGCCATGAGCATCCTCAAATGGGGAACAATCAAGGCCTTCGTTGTGAACATCAACGCCCTACCACCAGGCGCGACTGCGAGCGTATCGGTTGCGACAAACACTTGACGTTCTTCGGTCTTAAAAATCAGCGAGGACATGGCTCTGACGAGGGTACTACAGCGCCCAGGAGTCGACTGAAGACGTTACCCCGCTGAACAGTGCTTATTGTCCTGCTGATGCTCGATGCCTGACAATGGGATGAAATGGACAGGCCGACACAGCACGAGACCGACGACCAGGGCGAAGCGCTGCTGTATACCGTCGTCGCCGGCCTGAAGTGGACGGCAAACGGGATCGGTAAGGATTACGGTCGAGATTTCGAGGTCGAGATCTTCCACGATGGCAAGACGACAGGATTGCTGTTCATAGTTCAGTTGAAGAGCACCGTCAGGCCGCGCCATTCGAAGGACGGCAGCTACCTATCCGTCGACTTGAAAGCCCGGAATGCCCGCTATCTGTCTGGCGAGCTGCGTCTGCCTACCTTTGTGGTTCAGGCCGATGTAAGCAAAGGCAAACTATTCTGGTTCGCGCCTCAGCTGGACGGAGTTCTGAAGACGAAGCTCACCGCGAGTCCACCGGCAAAGACCTTCACGGTGCGGGTCCCTGTCGCAAATGAACTTCCCGCTACCTCCGAGGCTCTGGTTGAAGTCGTGGGAAAGCTTACGACACTGCTAGCATCGCAGCGGATGATGGAAGTTGAAACAATTCCATTTCTTGCTGCAACGGCTTTGATTGAGGGCCGCGGCGAATTGAGCAAATCACTGCGCGATAAAAGTGACGCTCTCGACCTGATGGTTGCACAGTCCGGCACTGAAGCGGGCAACTTCAGCGATGCGCGAGAAGCCATTCGCGTGGTGCTGTCGTCCTCGCAGTCAAGCGTTGAGATGAAGTTCTTCGCGGCGCTCCTCGAAGAAAAGAACGAGAGGTTAGCCGTCCGGGCAGTGGATGACGAGCGCGGCGATCACTTGGCAATAGTTCTGGCTACTGCTTCAAAACTGCGGGAGCTGACCCGCAATGGCCCGCCCGAGTTGAAGCTTTACGCAATGATTGCTCGTGTTGCAGGCGAGTTCTATGCGCTGACGCGGGAAGACTGGGGACTCTATCAGAACAGGCGGGTCCATGAGTCCACGGGCGACGTGTGGTGGCGGGCAAGATTGCGCCTATACCGGGCAGAGACCATTGGGAGAGTCCGGCGAAAGTATGAACAGTTCCTCCGACTCGTTCGCATTTCCCAGAAAACTCCATATGAATCCGCGTTACCGCTGGCCTTCCTTCGGATCATCGAGGGAGCGGCCACTCTCATCCATCGCCTCGACCTTGACGGTTTGCCGGATGCCGCCAACGCAATTCGCAATTCAGTGCTGAGCGTGTGTCAGCTTGCCGCTTCCATCGCCGCGCGTTTCGGCCTCGACAATGAGAGAGCTCGTGCTGCTGTGAACGCAGCCATGCTTTCGCGAGACCGAAGTGCAGAGTGCGTTGTCTGGGCGGAGAACGAAGTTGCCATGATCGCTGATAGGCCGATCCGTGAATGGGCACAAGGGCTCATTGCAAGTCAGGCAGCGACCCTGGGCGACACGTCTCCTGTGGAAGAAGACGTGTCGATCGCAACGGAACAACAGATTTACGAGAACATGGCCTACGGGTTGGGGATCGATCTTTCGGACGCAGAGAATCCGCTGTCTGAGATGGTGTGTGCTGCCATTTCGGACTTCGACCCGACGCGGGTACTACAAACTTGCTCCCACATGTTCTTGACCTTGGGCCGAACCGGCCCCGGCTTACTTCACTTCTTGCTGGCGCAGCAACTTCAGCTACCCACGTTGGGAACGAAAGTCATTCATTGCAACCTTCACAAGTACACTCGCCATGGCCCTACGCTGGATAGCACCTATGACGAGTTTCGCTCGGACTACTGTGACCATTGCCCTGATCAAGCACCTCGTAGTTCTGATTGGAAGTACACACACGCATGGCAATTGCAGCAAAACGAGATCAACAAAGAGTTCATGGTCGGCCCTCGGCGCTCTACCTATTCGTCGCGTCCACCGCTGCCTCCTGCTCCTTCGATCCCCATGCCGGCGGGTTCTTGCGCTGCCTGCGGTCTTGGGTTTGAGGATAGTGGACCGCCCTGGTGGTGCGGTCATTGTCAAACGTGGTTTTGCTCCCGCCAAGCTTGCGTTGACTCCCACGAAAAACATCCGTGGCCGTTTTAGCCAGACTGCGCAGCGCCAGATAGGTCATCGATATGACGAGAGATCAAGAACACGGCTACAAGCGGTTGAATGAGTCAGTGCTCCATCCCGGAGATATCGTGCTTGCGACGGCGACGGCTGTTACAAGCAAAACCATCAGAGTAGCGACGGGAAGCGATGTCTCTCACGCTATGCTTTATGCGGAAGACCACTCCGTCATTGACGCGACCAACGAAGGTGTCCATTCGCGGAATACGCAAAGGCTGCACTTTGACAACGACTGTTCGGTCTACGTTCTCCGTCTCCGGGCAGGCATCACACGGCAACAGTTGGATGGTGTCCTGACGTTTGCCCGCAGTCACATCGGAACCCAATACTCAGTGCGTGAAGCCATTCAAACGGTAGTTGGGCGCAGAGATAAATGGTCCACGAAGCAGTTCTGTTCTCGGCTTGTAGCTCAAGCCTTTTCGTCCGCCGGAATTGAGCTAGTGGACAACGCAAACTTTTGCTCGCCCGCCGATCTCCAACGTAGCAAGCTCCTTGAAGAGATCCCGAACGCGACAGTTCCGGTAGGAGAGGGCGAAGCGGAGTCTTGGAGCACTCGAGCTGACATCCCGCAGCTCATGCGAGATGCCACGAATGCATTGCTGGACGGAGCACGAAAGAGCGACCCCAGCATCCAGTCCCTAAACGATCTCGATCTTTACCTCGCGTGGCATCCTGAGAAGGACGCGGAGTTCTCCGGGCTCCTATCGTCTTCTGGCTATCTGACCCTTTGGCAGATAGAGAAGGAGAAAAATCCTTGGCAATACGATTTGAAGGTCATGCGACAGGAGCCAACGGATGGACTCGAAAGCTACTGCAGAAGTCTTCTCCAGGGCGAAGCGGTTGCCCCAAACCGTTATGTTGTGAATCGGGGCGGTTATAGAAGGCTCGTTGCTGATTACGGGCTCACGTACTACAAGTTGATGCTTGAGCTCTACGAGCGACTTGCGTTTCTGCACCATCAGCGAGTCGATGTGGCGACAGAATGGCTGCAGGCACAGGGCCATCTCGAAGTGCAGGCAGATGTTCATTTGATCCCACACTCAGCGGAGTGGTTTGATGCTTTGGAAGTCTGGGACCCGATTCAGGCCGCGATGACGCGAGCGGCGATCGAGACCTTCGAGAGTGCAGACATCTGCTCCGTTTGTGGAGATGAGCCGGCACAAGATTACTATCTTCCGAAGCCGTTCAGGCCTGGTGGGGGAGTTGATTCGTTGCGTCTGTGCGAAGACTGCTTGGGAATCCGGCGAGCGTCGGGAGAACCCTTTGTTTCATTGGCCTGACGTCTAGCTGTGAAAGTTAGCCGACCTGCGGCGCGCCGCCACGTCCATCGAACTCTTCTTCATCGATCCAGCAATGGAACAACTCGTCATCTTTGTCTGGGAGAGCTACTTCCTCTCGATACTTCCACCCTTCCCCCAAATCGCTGGGTCTTGGCGCGTCCAAGGTATCTGAAATAGTTCGTGCAATCTCGTCGTCGCCCAAGAAGCCGATAATGCGTAGTGACTTGTTCCATTCCAACGCAAACGACCAAACGAGCCTGTCTTCAGGATCACGTTTGAGAGCAATTTTGAAGAAACCATCCGCTCCGATACCCCTGACTCTTGTCGGCCATGAGAGCGTGTGCTTACCGTTTCATGAGCGCCTTGCCTGCAGTCAGCATTCCAGATCCTATGATGGGGGCGCTATTGACAAGTGATGGTCGAATATCTACCATCGTTGCCAGATTGAGGGTCGAATGTCTTCTACCAAAGAAAAGGCGCAACAACGCGCAAATCTGCTGCAGGGCACACTGGACATGCTGATACTGCGGACCCTGCTTTATGGTCCTGCTCATGGCCACCAGATTGGAAAACATATCCAGCGCACGACGAATGATTTTCTACAAATGCAGCACGGTTCGCTCTATCCGGCGTTACACCGCTTAGAACAAAGAGGCTGGGTTACCTCCAAATGGGAAACAGCGCCGGACAAAAATCGGGAGTTCAAATATTACCGACTGACCGAGAAGGGCAAAAAACAGCTCGTGGTCGAGGAATCGAAGTGGAAACAAATGGCAGAAGCGGTGTCTAGCGTCATGTGGCCAGTTACCGAGGAGAACTGACATGAGATGGTGGCAAATCAGAAAGCGCGATGCTGACCTGGAGCGAGAACTACGCTCCGATCTTGAGCTTGAAGAAGAAGAGCAGCGCGACAACGGATTGCCACCGGATGAAGCTCGCCGCGCAGCCAGTCGAGCATTCGGCAATGTGACATTGATCAGGGAAAAAACCCGTGAAACCTGGGGATGGGCGCCCTTCGAGCGGTTGTGGCAAGACCTGCGATATGGGATGCGGCAATTGCGAAGATCGCCTGGCTTTGCGGTTATAGCTCTATGCACGTTGTCTCTAAGTATTGGCGCGGCAACCTCGGTCTTCAGCGTGGTGAATGCAGTTCTCTTAAAGCCGTTTGCCTTTCGGGATGCCGACCGCCTTCTTGTGGTGAGAGAGACGGAAGATAAAGCTGGTTCAGGACGAGAGATCGTCCCAGATAACTACCGCCACTTCCTCTACCTGAAAGAGAATGCCAAGACTCTTGAAGATGCCGCAATCTTCCGCCATAGTGCCGGGAGCATTTCGCCAAATGGCGACCATCCGCGCGTGGTTGGCACAGTCATCACTTCTCCGAATCTCTTCCGGCTTCTCGGGGTGCGGCCTATGTTGGGCAGGAACTTCGTCGACGCGGATGCACGAAAAGGCGCAGCCCATATCGTAGTCCTGAGTTACGAAGGCTGGCGCGAGTTCTTTTCCGGCGATTCCAATGTGATCGGAAAGACGTTGCGCATTAATGGCGAACCTAATACTGTCATTGGCGTGCTGCCACCGGGCATGCACTTTCCACAGGTTGCTCTCTCACCAAAGATCCACTTTCAGGAATTGGGACAGAACGTAATGCTCTACGAGCCATTCGTACCAGCAGAGCGCGATTTGAAGAACGACACGGGTAACTTTAATTATAGCGTCATTGCAAGGCTCAATCCAGGTGTAACGGTTCCGCAGGCACACGCAGAGCTTGGTGCGTTACTGAGTAGTTACACCGTGTCCTCGCACCTCCCGGTACGTTTTGGAATTGCGATAGCTCCGTTAGCGCAAGATGTTGCTTCCGGTGTGAGAGGAGGGTTATGGCTCTTGTTTGCAGCGGTAGGCGCGGTGCTGCTGATTGCGTGCGTCAACCTAGCGAATCTGCAGTTCGCGCGCGCGGTAAGCGCAGAACATGAGACGGCGGTTCGCGCGGCCTTAGGTGCAAGCCGGAGCAGACAGATCATGGCGCGGCTGACAGAGAGTTTGATTCTTGCGGTGATCGGCGGCATGGCAGGGATAGCGCTTGCATTTCTTGGTGTACGGATGCTGCTGGCCCTTGTGCCAGCGAATATTCCCCGCCTAGAGGAAGTGCGCATCAGTGTACCAGTGCTCCTGTTTGCCGTTGCGCTATCAATGCTTGTAGCCATCGCATTTGGGATTCTGCCTGCGCTACGTTCCTTGCGTGTACCTCCGCATGCCGCTTTGCAGACAAACTCGTCCCGCACGGCCAATGTACGAGATGGACAACGTATGAGAAACATTATGGTCGCTGCACAACTCACCTGCACGGTGGTTCTGCTGATCGTTACGGCCCTGTCGCTGCGGAGCTTTTCACACCTGATGCATCAGAACCGTGGTTTTGACGCAAGCCATGTAACGGTTGCGGGAGTTGATCTCTTCGCACCACAATACGGAGACTTTTCGTCCAAAAACCCCCAGCCAGTAAAGCAGGCGTTTGCCGATCGTGCACTCGCAGCTCTGCGGCAATTACCTGGAGTGGAATCTTCGGCACTCACCAGTGCCACGCCTCTGAAAGGCGAGACATGGGTGGACTACCTGCACCGCCCGGATCGCCCTCTTCCAGACGGTCAGGAGCCGCTGGTTAATGTGAGGTTCATCGATCCCGATTATTTGCCAACCATGCGGATTCCGGTCGTTGCCGGTCGTAATATCTCGGCAGGTGATCGTGGCGACCCCTATGTGGCGCTCATCTCGGAAAGAACCGCGCGGGAAGCTTTTCCCGGCGAAGACCCTATTGGCAGGAAGATTGGCTCTCTGGCACCGGACAGTGATCACTTATTCACCGTTGTTGGTGTTGTAGCAGATACGCGCATTAATGGCCTGAAAGACACGGCTGCGATGGCCTATGCACCGTATTGGGTGTTTACGCATTGGACGCTTTCGTTTCTGGTGCGTAGTTCGCAACCGAGCGATGTACTCATTCCCGAGATGCGGCGGGTATTGTGGCAGGTCGATCCACAGGTGGCCATTCCTGTCCTCAAATCCATGGACGAGCAAGTGAGCGAATCAGCTGCGACAGACCGCTTTCAGGCAATCGTGCTGAGCGGCTTTGGTATTTCGGCGTTGCTGCTGGCGCTGCTTGGAGTGTATGGCGTGCTGGCATATTCCGTTTCCCTGAGGCAACAGGAGTTCGGCATCCGCATCGCTCTTGGTTCAGGAAAGGGTTCCATGGTGGGGTTGGTGCTACGTCAAGCCGCATATCCCGTGTTGTTCGGTACAGCCGCCGGTTTAGCGATTTCGTTTGTGGTGCTGCGCTGGGTTCGGAGCTTGCTGTATCAGACTCCGGTGATGGACCCGTTGGCAATTAGTGGAAGCGTTCTTCTACTTCTGGCCGTTTCCGCGACTGCAGCCATGATTCCCGCCTATCGGGCTGCCTCTGTCGATCCCATGCGAGCGTTACGGAGTGAGTAATCCACACTACTGACGATGTGGCTTATTACGGAGGAGCACCGAGATGAGATGGTGGCAAACCAGAAAGCGCGATGCTGATCTGGAGCGAGAACTACGCTCCGATCTTGAGCTTGAAGAAGAAGAGCAGCGCGACAATGGGTTGTCACCGGATGAGGTCCGCCGCGCAGCCTATCGAGCATTTGGTAATACCACGCTTATTCGGGAACACGTCCATGAGGCGTGGGGCTGGGCACCGATCGAACGGCTCTTGCAGGATGCTCGTTATGCATTGCGGCAACTGTGGCGGTCTCCGGGATTCAGCATTGTGGCGATGATGACGCTTGCAGTTGGCATTGGTGCCACAACAGCGATTTTTACGCTGGTCTATGACGTGATGTTGCGTCCACTGCCGTTCGCACAGCCTGATCGGATTGTGACCATTGAAGAGAAGGTAGCGGAATGGAGCAACCTGTATCCGACGCTGCCAGTAAGTGCAAATCACTTTACATTCTGGCAGCAGCACAACAAGAGCTTTGACTCGATGGCGCTCATGCAGCAATTCTCAGTCCCACTGGGCGCGCCTGGACATCCTCTACAGGTGGAAGCATTGTCGGCTACGCCGGGAATCTTTTCTGTGCTCCAGGTACAGCCAGCGCTGGGAAGGACATTCACAGTCGATGAAGCACAGCGCGGACATGAGCATGTTGCGATCCTCACTTATGATCTTTGGCGTGAACAGTTCGGTGGTGACCCAGGCATTCTGGGCAAGACCATATCGCTGGATGGGTTTCCTTACTCGGTCATTGGAGTGATGCCGCAGTCCTTTCACATGCCTTCGATACAGACGATGGACACCCTTGGCACTACGAATCACCCATTGCCCATCGGAGTCCTGGTGCCACTGACATTTTCGAAAGAGCGTCTGGCCGAGGAGATGGGGGATCTGAATTATTTCGGACTGGCGCGGCTGAAAACTGGAATATCGGTTGCTGTGGCAAACGAGGAGCTAAATGCGCTCCAGCACACAATCTCCGCGAATCTGCCTGCGGATGAAAAAGCGACGCTCTCTGCGGCGATCACACCATTCCAGGAAAAGTTGGTGGGAAGCAACCGCAAGCCACTGATGGTGCTGCTGGCGGCGGTGATGGGCTTGCTTTTGGTGGGCTGTGTGAATGTCACGAATCTACTGCTCTCTCGCGCTGTCAGCCAAAAGCGACAGATGGCCGTGGCAGCCGCATTAGGCGCGAGCCGTGCTGAATTGGTGCGTATGGCAATCCGCGAAACTGCGGTGCTTGCCGTGCTGGGAGGCGGACTGGGTGTTCTGCTCGCAGCCTGCATCGTTCCCAGCATGCAGCGGTATTTGCCTCCGGCACTCGACTTTCGCGGCGCTCTGCACTTGGATTGGGCGGGGGTAGGATGCGCGTTCCTACTGGCAACCCTTGCCACACTGGCAGCGGGAGCTGCCCCGGCGTCCATGGTCTCCCGCACAGCTCCGCAAGAAGTTCTGCATAATGACTCGCGGCTGGCGAGTGAATCACCTCGAAGCCGACGGGCGCGTCGTGCTCTGGTCGCTATCGAAGCAGCAGTAAGTGTTGCTCTGGTATTGATGACCGGGCTGCTGACCGCGAGCCTGGTAAAGCTGATGGCCGTCGATCGCGGATTCACTACGGAGCGGACCATCGCAGCCACCGTCGAGCTGCCATCAGAGGGTTATCACGATCGCCAACATCGTGCAGAGTTCTATAGGGATGTCCTCCAACGCTTAAACAGGTTACCCGGCGTAGAACATGCAGCCTTCACGAGCGTGCTACCTCTCACAGGAGGCGGTTGGGGAGATATGGCGCGGATTAGCGGAGATAGTCGACCTGTTACGCAATTGCCTCTTGAGAATTTTCGCTCGGTCAGCCCTCAATATTTCTCGGCCATTAATCTTCCACTTATTGCAGGGAGATTCTTCAGTGAGAGTGACTGGGGCAAGAATCTGGCGTTGGTATCGCAAAAAACGGCCAGTTCTCTGTGGCCGGGGAAAGATCCTATTGGGCAGCAATTCAGTCGAGGAGACCCCGCGACCGAAAAGCCGTTTACCGTGGTGGGAGTTGTATCCGATGCACGGACAGTCTCCCTGGCGAAGCCTGACCCGATGCTGATTTATGTTCCATATTGGTATCGCGTCGAGCCGATGGCCGGGTTGGTGATCAGGACGCGTCAGGATCCTTCCGAGATGGCAGATATGGTCCGGCAAACCATCTGGAGCGTTGACCGTGGTGTACCAGTTCCAACGGTGCGCACGCTGAGTGGTATGGTTGCGGATTCGGTAGCAAATCAGCGTTTCGAGAAGGACCTTTTGCTCTTCTTTGCCGTGAGTGCGCTGCTTCTTGCCGGACTGGGAGTCTATGGTGTTCTCACTTATTCGGTCGCGCAGCGTTATCGTGAAATAGGTTTGCGTTTAGCTCTTGGTGCACAGCGGCCGAGCGTATATTGGCTCGTTCTCCGCGATGGACTATTGCCAGTTGCAATTGGTGCGGTTGCCGGTGTCGCACTGGCGTTCGGATCAGCGCGCGTTGTGGGCAGCCTGCTCTTCCAAATCAGCCCTTATGATCCGGTACTGAGTATCGGTGCGGTTGGCGTGCTTCTTGCGGTATGTATATCCGCATGTTTGTTGCCGGCCTGGCGTGCTGCCGCGGTGGATCCAATGCGGGCATTGCGAACAGAATAAACAAATTGCTTTGACAAGCCATTGCTCCCAGAAGGCCTTGCTGACCGCCTTAATCTGCCGATCACCTATTGACAATCTATAGGAATGAGACCACACTCATATAGACATACGATAGGAATATGGGATGAATTCTAAGCAGGTAAATCTCCTCCAAGGCACGCTCGATCTCCTTATTCTGAAGTCGCTCGGCGCGGCAGAACTTCATGGCCTGGGTATTTCGCGACGAATCGAACAGATGACACAAGGAACGTTCCTTGTGAAACCGGGTTCGCTGTTTCCGGCCCTGCATCGCATGGAGGAAGCTGGCTGGCTGAGTTCATTCTGGGGTGAGTCTGAGAATCGCCGCCGCGCAAAGTACTATCGCCTCACCAAGGCAGGTAAGGGGCAACTGGTAGTTGAAACCCAGGAATGGAAGAAGATCTCTCTGGCGATGAACAGTGCGTTGGAAGCCACATAATCCGCGAATAGAGACATGTTGACGATGATTTCATCTCGGTTCAAAAACCTCTTTCGGAAAGCATCACTGGATCGCCATCTCGACGAAGAATTGCGTTCCTATGTGGACATGGTTACCGATGAGAAAGTTGCTGCTGGTATGCCTGTGGCAGAGGCTCACCGAAGGGCTTTAGCGGAGCTTGGAGGTATCGAACAAGTGAAACAGGTAGTGCGTGACCGGCGTCTCGGTACATGGGCCGAGTCTTTCTGCAGAGATGTGCACTATGGCTTCCGTCAGTTATCGCAGCATCCCGGCTTCGCGCTGACAGTCATCGTTACACTTGCCCTGGCGATCGGTGCAAATACCGCAGTCTTCTCCCTCGTAAACGCTCTAATGCTTGAGCGCTTGCCCTATTTACACCCAGAGCGAATTGGCACGATCTTTAGGAATGTTCAAGGGACAGAGGCATACGATGGGCCACACGGGATCACTGGAGAACAATGGGAACAATTGCGCGACAATGTCCCTTCTCTCATCTCCGCCGTTTCCAGTCGTGGCGTCTCCGGAGCCAATCTCCAAGCCGGAACGCATGTCGACTACGTACATGCCGGACGAATCTCTGCCCACTATTTTGATGTGCTTGGATTGCATCCCGTTCTCGGACGCAATTTTACAGATACGGAGGATCTTCCAAGCGGGCCGAAAGCCGTCATCTTGAGCTATGCGCTGTGGCACAACATCTTTCAGGAAGACCGCAGCCTCGTTGGGCAGACGATCCGTTTGAAAGGCGACGCGTACGTGGTTGTCGGTGTGCTACCTGGGGCTGCTGCGACGCCTCTGAATGCGGATCTCTATACGGCGCTTCAGCCCGGCCGCAACGGCGAGGGAGGCGGGACAAACTACGAAGTCATTGTGCGGTTGCGGAGTGGAGCCACCTGGCAGCAAGCGAATGGCGAGATCAACCGCGCTTGGAGAGACGGAGCCCAAAATCTCGCCAAGGGATACGGCCCTAACGCCAGAGTTTCCTTTTACACAGTTCCGCTGCAACGTGGCGAGACGGCGACACTCAGGCCTCAGGTAATAGGGTTAATGTCCGCTGCCGCTTTGATCTTGCTAATTGCCTGTGCGAATCTCGCCGGTCTTACGCTCGTGCGAATCACCCGTCGATCTCAGGAGATGGCAACAAGGCTCGCCCTTGGCGGGTCACGCTGGCAGATCCAACGACAACTGTGGATTGAAAATCTGCTCCTTGCACTGCTTGGGGGCTCGGCTGGTGTGGGTCTTGCGTTTCTAGCGCTGCGCGGCCTGCTTGAGTTGCTGCCAGTCGGTTATCTTCCTGTCGCAGGCGTTCACCTCGACGGCATGGTTCTGTCGTTCACCCTTTTGATTTCGGTGTTCACCAGCGTCTTCTTTGGCATGTTGCCTGCACTCGCCGTTCGCAGGATAGACCTCCGCTCATCGATGGGAGGACACGCCTGTTCCAATACTGCGCGCCACGGAGTACGCCAAGTGCTGATCGGTGGACAAGTTGCACTGACGGTGATGCTTCTCGCAGCAAGCGGTTTGCTTATCCGGACACTGATTCATTTGCAGACGTTACCCGCAGGATTCAACCCCAACGGGGTGCTGGTTGCGAAAGCGTCGCTGGACGACGTGCGCTATCGTGACCCTGCAACTTTTCGCACATTGCTCAATGAGAGCATAGGCGCGATGAAGCACATTCCTGGTGTTGAGGATGCCGCTGTAGGACTTTCACTGCCATACGAGCGGGTTCTGAACGATTCCGTTACCTTAGCCGATGGCAAGGAGGCGGGACATGAAGCCGCGACGGATATGCTTTATGCAACACCCGGATACTTTTCGACCCTGCAAATTCCGTTGTTGGCAGGGCGCGCGTTTACCGATGCGGACGGGCCGACAGCGCAACACGTAGTGATCGTCAATGAGAAGTTTGTGAGGAAGTTTTATCATGGCGCGAACCCGCTGGGGCGGACCGTGCGAAGCGGGCCGTCAAAGGCTGTGATTGTTGGCGTAGTAGCAGACGTTCAACTGTCCTCGGGGCTGAACCCCGTTGCACCTCTTCAGAGCGAAGAGACCGTCTACATTCCGGCCGCGCAGATCACGCAGCCAGATCAGCTTGCGTTGATACACACCTGGTTCCAGCCCAGTTGGATCGTGCGGACCGCAAAACCCATAGCCGGCCTCACTGAACAAATGCAACGTGCTCTGGCGGATGTGGATCCCTCTCTCCCATTTTCCGGGTTCTATTCGATGAGCGATCTTCAAGCCCAGACCCTGGCTTCGCAGCGCATTCAGGTAGCTTTGCTCGGAACGATGGCTGGCCTTGCACTCTTGTTGAGTGCGGTTGGGATCTTTGGCCTGGTGGCGAACTCTGTGGCACTGCATACACGTGAGATCGGCATTCGCATAGCTCTCGGATCTAGTTTGGGAAAGGCCATTCGTCACGTTGCCGGCGTTGGCCTGCGTCCGGCGGTGGCCGGCCTATTGCTTGGCTTGCTAGGCTGCGCCGGAACACTCCGTCTTATGCGCAGCATTCTGTATGGCGTGAGCGTGTATGACGTCCCAAGTTTGTTATCTGTCGTCGGCGTTCTTGGCGGTGTTGCCATTCTGGCCGCGACGATTCCAGCACTACGCGTTGCGCGAATCGATCCCGCAAGAACTTTACGAGAAGAGTAAGACCAAAGTAGGGAATGAGCGTGCGCTTGCAGGAGGAATGTATCCGCAAGGCGACCTCCGCTTGTGTCAAACGCTTCGACCTTCCCACTCATTCTGCCTTTGTCCATTTGCTAACTGAATCATTTATCGGTTCGTATTTTCCGCAAAATCTATGCCTATAAAAAGAAATATGTGATGGTCCAAGAGTCTGCCATTACGCGTCCCGTAGAGAGCCCTGTCTCATTCGACCGCCTGTTTGGCCTGTTTGGCGAAATAGGCACTTTCTAAAGCGAAGAGGAACGATATCCTTAAAATAAGGATTGCGTATGATGCCTCTCCGGAATGTCCGTGGCTGGTTGCTTTACGCCTGTGCCTGGATTCCTTATGCCGCCAGCTATTACGTCATTTTTCGGGTCCAACGTCATCCAAATTTGCTGGCAGTCAGCGAAACCATCGCAAATATCCTGCCTGCGGCTCTTCTTGGCGCGCTGGTCTTTATAGTCCTATCTCGAATCCACCGGTCAGGACGATTTTTGCAACTCGCGAGCCTGCATATTACTCTTTGTGCCATTTATACATCCCTCTGGCTGGCTTTGAATCTCCTGGGGCTTGCCGCTGTCGGTGGCGTAACAGATGGACATTGGAGAATACCTTCGTGGGGAATCTACGCTGTCCAGTGGCAGGCGTTCAGCGGTGTCATGATCTACGTCACATTGGCTGGTGTTTTCTACATGATTTCGGCTCAAAGGAAAGCGCAATATGAGCAACAAAGACGGCTCGAAGCGGAAACATTGAGAATTCACGCCGAACTGGGTGCCCTTCGCTCCCAGTTGAACCCTCATTTTCTGTTCAACGCTCTTCATTCCGTTACGAGCCTTGTCAAACTCGATCCCAGTAGAGCAGAAGAAGCTCTTCTAAACCTTTCCATCATGTTGCGCTACGCCTTGTCTGTCGATTCTCAGGCTACTAGAGACGAAGCGACCCTTGCTGAGGAACTCAACTTTACTGAAGCGTATTTAGCGCTTGAGTCCCTTCGTTTGGGGAGTCGACTGGCTGTGACAAAGGATATATCTCCATCGTGCTTCGATTGCACGCTTCCCGCGCTCACGCTACAACCGCTGGTGGAAAACGCAATTAAACACAGCATCGCTCCTCGTATTGAGGGAGGAAACATCTCTATTTGTGCTTCTGAAAGCGAAGGAGTTCTATATGTTTCCGTCACAGACAATGGGGATGCAAAGCCTCCCGATCTTTCCCTAACCAAGGGAATAGGGCTAAGAAATATCAGCCGACGGCTAAACCTTTGTTATGAGGGACGTGCACAATTCGACATAGAGGGAGGCACACCTGCAGGATTTACCGTGTCCCTCGCACTGCCACAGGATGATCTCCGATGATTCGCGCTCTCATCGTCGAGGATGAACCACTGGCGCTGTCACGTCTACGGTCGGCGCTTGCCCTGCACGAAGATGTCGAGCTTGTTGCAGAAGCGGACAATGGTCCATCCGCGCTCCATGCCATTTCCACTTTGGAGCCATCGCTCTTGTTTCTCGACGTGAGGATACCTGGGTTCAGCGGCCTGGAAGTTCTACGGAAGGCAAACCATTCTGTCCCTGTCATCTTCACGACGGCCTTCGATGAGTACGCAGTGCACGCCTTTGAATGGGGAGCATTCGATTACCTCCTGAAGCCCTTCGATGATGCCAGGGTTGCGCGGGCATTGGAGCGTTATCGCACGCGGAGCCACAGCGATGCACAAGAAACACAGGTACTCGAACGGCTTGATGCTACAGAGAGTACGGGCATTCTTGAGCAGTTCTTCGTGAAACGGAACGGTATCACAATACCCGTCAAAGTCAGCGATATCGAATTGATTACCGCAGAAGGCGACTATTGCCGTGTGTATGCGGGTGGAAGCAATCATCTCATCCATGTGCCCATGCGGGAGTTTGAACGACGCTTGGACTCGGCCCGGTTTGTACGGGTCCACCGTTCTACGATCGTTCAGGTAAGTCGCATCGTGCGAATGGAAGCATCTGGACGCGGTGCACTCTTGCATCTCGAAAGTAGCATGACAACAGCAGCTAGCCGCGCCGGTTTGTCTCTGCTGCGCGAACGAGTTCCGTTCACCCGCCATATTGGACTGCTCAACGAATAGATAGTTGCATACGTTGCCGACACATTACGTTGGCATTGTATGAAGACCTTTTTTCTCATCGCAGCAATTGCTCTTGCGTCGACTGTCAACGGGCAACAATGCCCGCGCTCTGGTGCTCTTCAGGGAATAGTTAAAGATCCTTCGGGTGCGTTGATATCAGATGCCGTGATTGCGATCGAAAGTGCTCAGACACAACGGCACGCCTCCACGGACGAACATGGAAACTGGAAGTTAGAGTGCGTGCCATACGGAACCTATTCACTGCAGATCACAGCGCCGGGATTCCGGCCTTTTGATCAGAGGCTGATGATTCAGCATCCAGAGACAACGATGCTCACGTCTTCTTTAGTCATCGCAGAGGTTGAGCAAAACTTGAATGTGTCGGCTTCTGAAGGTGACGGAACTCCCGGCGAATCACCGGTCCTCGATGCTAAGGCCCTGGAAGGATTCGCGGATGATCCCGATGACCTCGCACGACAGCTCCAGACATTGGCCGCATCCGCGGGTGGCGCTCCGGGAACGGCAACGATAGTAGTGGACGGATTCCAAGGTGCTTCAAAGCTGCCCCCAAAATCTGCCATTCGCGAAGTCAGAATCAATCCGGACATGTACTCCGCAGAGTATGGCAATCCTCCTTACGCTGGTGGCAGGATTGAGGTCTATACCAAGAGCGGACAGGACAAATATCACGGCGCTCTCTTCGGTGCTCTCAGTTCCCATATATGGAATGCGAATGATCCGTTATCCGTAAACCGTACACCTGCCGACAAGATGAGAGCCGGCTTCGAGCTGTCAGGTCCGTTACTCTCCAACAAACATGCCGACTTCGCGCTTGATTTGGAGCATCGCTCCATAGACGAGAATGCAGTCGTGAATGCCACGGTGCTATCGACAGGAGGATCGCCTTCGCTCCTGAATCAGGTCGTTAGCACACCGCAGCGGCTATGGATTGGAAATGCCTGCCTTGGGTGGCAACCGGGGGATAAAGACTCCCTTACCCTGTCCTTCGCGGCGAATCGCAATGGCTTGGAGAACAAGGGTGTTGGAGGCGCAGTGCTCCAAGAAGCAGGCTATGGCAACCTGTTGGAACAATATGATCTTCGCGCAGCCAACACTCAGTTCTTGAGTAATTCCTTGCTTCATTCAACTCGACTCGGATGGAGTTGGAAGACAACAGAGCAAGTTCCGAACACAATGGGCCCGTCCGTGGCGGTGTCAGGATTTTTTACACGCGGCGGTTCGACTCAGGGGCATCTTGAGACCAAAGAGCATGATCTGGAATGGGACGATGACATCTACATCTCAAAGAAGCAGCATACGGTCAAAGCTGGAATCCAATTGTTGGCCGCTTTCATTAACAGCAGCAATCCAAACACCTTCAACGGAGCGTATACATTCGCTGGAGGTATTGCTCCCAATTTGACGGGGAACGGAGCCGTAGTGATTGACGGGCTTGAGCAGTATCGCCGCGCACTCTTGGGGCTCGCAGGTGGGAATGCAACCGCCTATTCACTCACCACAGGAAATGCGCGCGTTCCACTCACGCAGTGGACGACGGCTGTGTACGTTCAGGATGATTGGAAGCTCAACAAGCAAGTCAACCTCTCAGGGGGCTTACGATATTTCCTCCAAACATCTCCCAATGTTCCAGCGACGTTCGCTCCGAGACTGGGGATCGCCTATGGCTTCGGGCCAAAGCAATCGTGGGTGTTGCACGCAAGAAGCGGGTTCTTTTATTCCCCGATCACCACCAGCGTAAGCCTTGAAACGGTGCGACTCAATGGTGTTCGGCAACAAAATATTACGGTCTATGGCGCAGACTTTGCGAGTCCGATCAACAATACGAATGCTAGCCAGCAGATTGCGCAAACGCGCAGCTTCGCACCCGGAGTTGGCATAGCTCCATCCTGGCAGTCTCAGCTTGGGCTAGAACATCGCTTTCGGAGCGGATGGTCCGTAAACGCGAACATCTACTACTCTTCTGCGTGGGATATGCTGCGGTCGAGCAATATCAACTCACCACTTCTTCCAGTGAACTCAAGCGATCCGGCGTTGGGGCCGCGCCCTTACACACCCAACCTCAACCAGTTTGAATACGGCATGACTGGTCGTTTTCAAGGCCCATATGCCTATCTTGGCCTGACGCATTTTGCCAAGTCTTTCAACCTGATCAGCGGTTATCTCTACAACGGCTTCCGATCGAACGCCGACACGCCAAACACTTTTCCACAGAGCAACTACACAGAGACGGCAGATTGGGCACGTCCCGCTGGAGCCACGAAGCAAAGTGCCTACATCGTTTTCATGTACACACTGCCGTTTGCGATCTCTACGACAACCAATCTCTCGGTCGCAAGCGGAGCACCTTACGACATAACCACCGGGCTAGACAGCAATGGAGACGGTGTGTTCAACGACCGTCCCAGCAAGGTCTCAATTAGCGGCTCCGGCGTATATAACACGCCGTTTGGACTTCTTTCGGTCACATCTGTAAATGGCGACCTTCCACGAAACTATGGAACGATGCCTGCGACCCTTCACTTGGACTTTTCACTTGGAAGATCCTTCACATGGAAGGAGGGTATCTTTGGCGGAAAACATCAACAGACGTTCAAGATTGAGGCTCGCTCCGCCAATTTGCTCAACCATGCAAATTACACGGGGATGGATGGGATTGTCGCGACTGCACAATTTGCGACGCCTGTGACAGGAGATTATGCGAGGAGGGTCGAGTTCACTGCCAGAATGAGCTTTTAGAAATATCTGCGAGGAGGACAGCTTCTGTTGAAATCACTAATCTTGACATACTTGTTTAAAACTACTATTGTCGCTCACATGAAGAAGAAGGCTCAATACCGCGGCCTCTTTCCCGGCGCATTGGAAATGATGATTCTTAAAACGCTGAGTTGGAAGCCGATGCACGGATATGCGCTCGCCCAAAGGCTTAAAGACATTTCGGAAGATTACCTCCAGATCGAGGAGGGTTCTCTCTATCCGGCCTTACAGCGGATGCTGAAGACCGGTTGGCTGGAAACAGAGATGGGGCTTTCAGCCAGGAATCGTCCGGTGCGGGTCTTTAAAGTGACCGAGGCGGGCAAGAAGCATCTGGAGCAGGAACTGGCCAGCGTCGAGAAGATGTTTGCTGGCATTACCCGTGTACTAACTTTGGCTGAACAGTAGAGGTCCATATGGGCTGGCTAAGACAGCTGTTTTCCCGCCGCCATCACTATGACGAGCTTTCTGAATCGATTCGCGAGCACCTCGACGAAAAGATCGCCGATTTGATGGATCGCGGCATGTCACGGGAGCAGGCAGAGAGTGCTGCTCGGCGTGAGTTCGGCAACATCACGCGCATCGAGGAACGCAGCCGCGAAGTGTGGCAGTGGCCGACTCTTGAAAATATATGGCTCGACATAAGATTTGCCTTCCGGCAATTGCGAAAATCCACGGGGTTTACGCTCACCACCGTATTAACTCTGGCATTAGGAATTGGTGCTACGGCAGCTATCTTCAGCGTAATCGACGCTGTCATTCTGCGTCCGCTCCCGTATAACGGGGTCGATCGCATTGTCAGCGTTCAGACTTACTCCTCCTCCGGCTACTGGCAGAAATGCTCATGGCAGGGATACCTGGCGATGCGCAAGTTGAACCAGACTTTCGACTCTCTTGCTGGATGGGCCGACTACTGGGGCATGACTCTAAAGTCCGGCGATCAGACGCAGTATCTCAACGTCAATCAGGTGACTGACAACTTCTTCGATGTCTTTGGCGTGAAGCCGCTGCTAGGCAGAGCCTTTGTACCCGGGGAAGACCAGCCCGGGAAGAACAATGTCGTGGTTCTCAGCTACGAAGTATGGCGACAGTCCTTTAATGCCGACGGCCATGTCATCGGAAAAGTGGTGCATCTAAGCGGTGATCCGTATGTCGTCATCGGCGTGATGCCGGCTGGATTTCGTTTCCCGTATGGAAGGCCAAACCTGGCATACATACCGGTCCATGTTCGGCCGAGCTGGGTCGGTTCCTGGAGAGACCACTGGCTAATGACAGTGGGTCGGACGAGATCCGGAATTTCGACCCAGCAGGCGAACGCCGATATGGCGCATGTGATGCGCGAGATCGGCCTGGAAAAGCCCGATTCGGACAAGGGACGAACGGCAGATCTTATTCCCATTTCTGTGGCCTCGCGGGGGAAAGAAGAAGGAACAGAACTTGCGCTCATGCTTGGAGCAGTGCTGGCCGTTCTTCTTATCGCCTGCGCTAATGTTGCGAGCTTGCTCCTGGCCCGAGGGATTACGAGAGAACACGAAATGGCCCTGCGCGTAGCTATCGGAGCTGCGCGCACACGGCTCGTTCGTCAGCTTCTTGTTGAGAACGCCATGCTGGGGTTGGTCGGCGCCGGTGCAGGCCTTTTGCTGGCGGAAGGAATGCTCGTAACGATGAAGGCATTCTTGGTGCACGCGTTCATGCGCGGCGGGAATGTTCACCTGAACATTCCCGTTATCGCAGGCACTCTGATAGTCAGTCTGGTCTCCAGCATCGGAGCAGGTCTCATTCCAGCATGGCGAGCGGTGAAATCAGACCCAAATCGTGCTCTCAAATCAGGAACTTCAGTGGGCACAGCGCGACATCAGCATCGACTACGCGCCGGATTCGTTGTTCTGCAGATTACGCTGTCCCTCGTGCTCGTTGTCTTCTCCGGTCTATTACTCCTCACACTGCAGCGCATGATGCGAGCCAATATCGGCTTCGATTCGCACCACTTGCTGATCTTGAATATCAATATCCCTGCGGGCGACTACAAAGGCCGGAACTATGTCAATGAACTCATGACGCCGCTGGAACAATCTGTCGATGCCATCCCGGGAGTGAAGGCGGCAGGATTTATCGATCAACCGCCCGCCCTCGGTTATGGATCGGAGACAAGCATGCACCTCGCAGGCCATACTCCCACGCGACCCGGCGAGGAACGCGTATCTGAAAGCCGATCAGTCACCTCTGGCTACTATGCTGCGTTGGGTTTACCGATCCTGCGCGGTCGTAATTTTAATTCGCTCGATACACCACGGTCCCGGCCTGTTGTCATCGTTAATAAAGCATGGGTCAAGGAATCTCTCTCAAGCGGGCAGGACCCACTCATGCAAGCATTTGAGCAGAAGAATGGCCACAATATGGCCATCGTCGGAGTTGCGGGTGACGCCAGACAACTTGCGTTGGAGCCCGCCCATCCCGAAATCGACTTCCCGTTCTCCCGGTCCAGCATCGAAGACCAACAGGACGCAGGTTCCTTCAGCGTATCTCTCTTTGTCCGCACGATAGTGCCTCCGCAAAGCATCGTTCCGGAATTGCGAAAGGCACTCCATGACATTGCGCCCACAGTTGCCTTTCAGACACCTGAAACCATGGACGAGGCACTCAACGACGTACTGATCAACAACCGAATGGAGAGTTGGGTCTTCGGCATCTTTGCTTCTATTGCCGTCTTGCTTGTCATTGTCGGTATTTATGGCTTGATGATGCAGGAAGTCATAAGCCAGACACGGGATATAGGAGTGCGGATGGCACTCGGAGCATCGCGGCGACTCATTGCACGTCTGACCATGATGCGAGTCGCAATTCTACTCGGAATCGGTGTCGGAATCGGTCTTCTTCTTATCGCTCTTCTGCGTCGAGCGATATCCAGCGTCATTGCGATTGAGTTTGGACGTGACGGTGCACTGATCGCGGCATTCGTGATCTTGTTTGCTCTTGTGGGGTTTCTCGCCGCGCTGATTCCGATACACCGGGCTGCAACGGTAGACCCGATTCGCGCGTTGCGGAATGAATAGGAAAGATGGAATAGGGCGTATCCAATATGAATTGGCTCAGACAGTTCTTCACCCGTCACCGTCACTACGATGAGCTTTCACAGTCAATCCGCGAGCACTTAGACGAAAAAGCTGCCGATTTGATGGATCGCGGCTTGACGCGTGAGCAAGCCGAACGCACCGCCCGCCGTGAGTTCGGCAATGTGACGCAGATTGAGGAATGCAGCCGCGAAGTCTGGCAGTGGCCAACGCTGGAATCGATCCTGTCAGATGCTAAATACGCAATTCGGCAGATGCGAAAAGCTCCCGGCTTTAGCACGGTTGTGGTCGTCATTTTAGCGCTCGGCATCGGAGCCAACACAACCGTGTTCAGCATTGTGGATGCAGTGATGCTGCGCCCTCTGCCTTTTGCTCAGCCACAGAGGCTCGTTGAGGTGAAGGCTAGCGGGGAACAGCATTTTGAATCCAGCGACGTATCTTATCCGGATTTTTTCGACTGGCGAACTCAAGCCCACAGTTTTGAGCACCTGCTCGCTTATCACGACACATCAGATACCCTCACCGGCGTGAATCGCCCTCTGCATCTGGATGGCGAGGTCGTTTCGTGGGAGATGGTACCCACGCTCGGCATCTCCCCTGAACTAGGACGCGGGTTCTCTCCCGAAGACGAAAAGCAAGGCTCTCGGGTAATCCTGATCAGTCACACCTTCTGGAAGACACAGTTTGCCGGAGACCGATCTGTGCTTGGTCGCAGCATCAGCCTTGGTGGAAATCTTTACACCATCATTGGAGTGATGCCTGCGACATTCCGCTTTCCCGTCACACAGCCAAATAACAGTTTCTGGACGACGCTTGCGGTTGACGCCGACGTTACTGACATTCGCCCCTTGACGGCCAACCGGAGCACACATTTCCTGACCGTCGTCGGAAGGCTGAAGCCTGGAGTAACAGTAGCGCAAGCCGATCAGGAGATGAAGGTAATCGCCGCCAGACTCGCAAAACAATACCCCGAAACAAACACTCGCCATAGCTCCGCCTGGGTGCAAAGCGAATTAGCTTCGGTACTAGGTGACACAAGCACGTTGCTTCTGGTGGTATTAGGCGCCGTGATGCTTGTGCTTCTCATCGCCTGTGGCAACATCGCCAATCTGTTATTGGCTAGAGTTCGTGACAGGCACCGCGAGATCGCCATGCGTTCTGCGCTTGGCGCGGACAGGGCAAGGATTGTACGGCAACTTCTGGCGGAGAGCCTATTGCTAGGGGTTGCAGGTGGCATCGCAGGATGTCTACTGGCGTTTGCCTGCACGCCTGCCGTGCTTCGGCTGATCGGCGACAGTGTACCCAGGGCAGCCGATGCTGGTGTGGACTTGCCGATGTTGGGATTTGCGCTGGGGATATCACTGCTCTCGGGAGTAGTTTTCGGAATAGTTCCCGCCTTGACTGCCTCGAAGACAGATCTCGTATCGACGTTGAAGGAAGGTGGCTATTCAGACATCCCTAGTCATGACTGGCTGCGCTCGTCTGTGATCGTGGGACAAGTTGCGGTAGGGATTGTGTTGACCGTGGGGGCGGGACTGCTCATCACCAGCTTTGTAAGATTGACACGCATGGATGAGGGATTCACCCCCGACCATTTGCTAACTTTTACCTTCGACCTTCCCGATGCCACCTACAAGGACACGCGTTCGCAGTTCTATCAGCAATACTTCGAGAGATTGCGCGCTCTACCGGGGGTCCAGTCTGCAGCCGGGGTACACAACCTGCCTATGACGTACGATCTGGCGATGATCAGCTTCGAGGACCCGGAACACCCTCTTCCCAAAGGGCAGCAACCCAACGCGGATCTCACATTTATATCGACCGATTATTTCCATACGCTGCAGGTACCGCTGCTTAGAGGTCGAGACTTCACTGACTCGGACGATATGAAAGCGCCACAGGTAATGATCGTAAACGAGGCCTTCGCAAAGCGATATTTTCCAGGCGAGGATGTACTCGGAAAAAAGTTGAAACCTGGTGCATTGAACGGAATGCCCGGAGGGCCACCGTTACGCGAGATCGTCGGCGTTGTCGGCAACGTCCGGCACTTTGGCGTCCAACGTGAGATGCCGCCAGCAATCTATCTACCGGCAAGCCAGTTACCGAACTGGTGCTGTCTTCGCTCGGTAGTACGAACGTCGGTGGACCCCATGAGTCTTGAGCCGGCTGTACGGCGGCTTGTATCTTCGATGGACCCTAACCTTCCAGTAACGCAGGTCCGCACGATGGACGAGCTATTTTCGCTACAGCTTGCTCAACCGCGATTCGCCATGATCCTCCTCGGTGCCTTTGCAGGATTAGCACTTCTTTTGACCGTAGTAGGACTCTACGGAGTGATGGCGTATTCCGTATCACGAAGGACACGGGAGATCGGTGTTCGCCTGGCTCTAGGTGCTCAGCGAAATACTGTCATGCGAATGATCCTGCACGATGCCGCTGTCCTGTTACTGATAGGAACCGCAATTGGCGTCGCGGCGTCGATCGTATCTGCATCGGTGCTGAAATCGACACTCTACGGCGTCGATCCTCATGATCCACTCGTTCTGACTGTCGTTTGCATTTCAGTTACGCTGACTGGACTTTTGGCAGCGTATATTCCATCCATTCGTGCAGCATCTATCGATCCAATGAAAGCGCTTCGGACTGAGTAGAGGTCATCATGAACTGGCTGAAACAACTGATCTCCCGCACTCGTCGCTATGACGAGCTTTCCGAATCGATCGGGGAACACCTGGAAGAGAAGATTGCCGACCTGATGGATGGCGGCATGACAAAGAAGCAAGCGGAGCATAGAGCCCGCCGCGAGTTCGGCAACATTACGCGCATCGAGGAGCTTAGTCGCGAAGTGTGGCAGTGGCCGAGGCTGGAGAGCATCTGGGCCGACGTACGATATGCTCTGAGGCTGCTTATCAAGTCGCCCGCAATCACGATGGTCATCGTGCTGACGCTGGCACTTTGCATCGGCGCGGTGACGGCCGTCTTCAGCCTTGCGTATGGCGTTCTGATCGATCCGTTCCCTTACAAAAACACTGATGCGCTTGCGACGCCGAAACTGTGCTCACCGGAAGTGTCGCACTGCTATTGGGATGAATACACACCGCAGCAGGTTCTTGAGATTGAGCGAGGAACAAATATCTTCAGCAGCGTGACAGCCTATACAGTCGGCAATATCATGGTGACCAGCACCGCGGAAGCACGACAGGTTCGCGGCGCGTACATAACACCAAACCTCTTTGATGTCGTTGACCTCCAGCCCATGCTTGGCCGCGCATCCGGCGAAGACGACGTACAGCCTGGTCATGGAGAGGTTGCGCTCATCAGCTACCGCTACTGGCAGGCTCACTTCGGCGGCTCTCCATCCGTCGTTGGCCGGACAATCACAGTGGCCGGACACCCACGCATCATCATAGGGATTCTGCCGCCGCGTTTTTTGTGGCGCGGAGCAGATCTCTATCTGCCGATCGAACTGGCTTCGGTGAATCAGACTGAGGGACGGCATTCGTTCACACTACTGGGGCGCATGAAGCCAGGAGTAACCGAAGCGCAGGCAACAGCAGAACTACAGTCAGTCTTTCAGGACTTCGCCGCACAGGATCCGCATCGTTACCCCAAGAACTTACAACTGGGACTAATGCGATTCAAAGAGATGTATCAGTCCGGGCTTACTGGGACGCTATATCTACTGTTGGGTGCGGTCTTCGTTTTGATGCTGATCGGCTGTGTGAATGTCTCCAGTCTGCTACTGGCTCGTGCGGTCAAACGTGAGCATGAATTTGTGCTGCGCTCTGCGGTGGGCGCATCGCATCTTCGGCTCGTTCGGCAAGCGGTGACGGAATCTTTGCTGCTCGCAGTCATTGCATTACCTGTTGCGATCGCCTTCGCAGATGTGGTCCTGCGGGCCGCATTGCGTTTTGTGCCCAGGAATGCGATTCCCGATGAAGCATTGGTGACCCTGAATATGCCCGTGCTGGTGGCTTCTTTGGGGATAGCGCTCCTCACGGTGTTTCTTTTCGGGCTGCTGCCAGCATGGCACAACGCACATCCGCGACTGGCAGCGGCGCTCAACACCGTGCGCTCATCGGGAAGTCGCGCCCAACGCCACTGGCTTCATGGCTTTGTCGTGGCAGAGATTGCCCTGGCGCTGGCCCTGCTCTCCCTCGCAGGACTCATGGCGCGCTCGCTAATTGCGATGGAAAACGTTCCAACTGCATTCCTCCCGGATCAGACACTGCTGATGCGCATCCCGCTGGATGCGAAACGATATCCGACACCCGAGAGCAAGGGGCAGTTCTTTAGAGAGCTCCTGGAACAGGTACGCCGCCTTCCCGGAGTAAAAGCTGCCACAGTAGATACCGAACTGCCGTTCCTTCGGGGCTACGGCGCTCATCCCCAGATTGGCAGCCTACCTGTTCGCCGTGAAGACTACAGCAATCTGCATCTGGTCGATCCTGCCTATCTGAGTATCTCAGGACAAAGAATGCTCAAAGGCCACTTCATCGATGCACGCGCGCTCTCCGAGCAATCGCATGACATGGTCGTGACCGAAAATTTTGCGAGGCGCTATTTCCCGGATGGAGACGCGTTAGGACGGTCCGTACGATTGTCCGACTTCATGCCATTCGATGGAAAGAAGCTGACCAATGACACCTTTACGGTTGTCGGCGTAATAAGCGATCTGCCAACTTATCCCGGTTATGCCCGCGACTATCCTCACCTCTTTCTGCCGTATACGGTAGCCCCGGTGATGGATACTGTCGTAATTGCAACCGACCTTCCTCCTGACAGCCTCATCGGACCGGTCCGTGCCGTGGTCAGACATATTGACAAAGAGCAACCTGTGATCGATGCGATGTCGCTTCGCGATCTGCTGAATATGTACGGCTACGCAGGTCCGCGCTTTGCCCTCGGGCTATTCGGGGGGTTCGCCTGTGCTGCGCTGCTGCTTTGCTTCATCGGTATTTATGGAGTGCTTTCTTTTGCCATTTCGCAACGGACACAGGAGATCGGCATTCGCATGGCGATGGGGGCCAGTCGCGCTAGCGTGACAAGTATGGTGCTGCGTCAGGCATTAGGCCTGGCGCTGCTGGGAATCGCCATCGGGCTTCCATTGGCCTTGTTTGCGGGGCATTTGGCAAAGAACACTCTTTTTCATATTTCCCCGAGCGATCCAACTACATTCTTTGCAGTAAGCTGCATCCTCCCAATGCTGGCACTGGTAGGCACATGGCTGCCTGCACGCCGTGCCGCGGCCGTTGACCCGATACAGGCCCTGCGATCCGAATAGGAGTTCTCAATGCGTTGGTTCAAACAATTATTTACTCGCCACCGTCGCTACAACGAGATTTCTGAGTCAATACGCGAACATATCGATGAAAAAGTCACCAGCCTCATGGACCGTGGCATGAGTCGAGTCCAAGCCGAACGCGCCGCTCGACGAGAGTTCGGCAATGTGACTCTGATTGAGGAGCGCAGCCGCGAAGTGTGGCAGTGGCCAACCTTGGAGAGCATCGTGGGAGACGTGCGCTTTGCACTGAGGCAGCTACGTAAATCGCCAGGATTCACAGCGACCGCGATACTAACATTGGCACTGTGTATAGGAGCGAATGCGATAGTCTTTAGCCTCCTGTATGGCTTAGTGCTGCGTCCGCTCAATGTTCCCGAGGGGAGAAACCTCTATCAGGTTGAGGTTGGAAAGGATCGCTCTCCCGGGATGTCCTATCCCGATTACGTCGATTTGCGTGACCGAAATCGAAGCTTCGACGGTCTCATCGCATACGAAATATCAACAGCTGGCCTGGATACAGATGGCAACCCATCTCCAGTCTGGCTGCATACAGCAAGCGGAAATTACTTCGACGTATTAGGCATTCATCCATATCTGGGGCGCTTCTTCCACAGTACAGATGAAAATGGGCCGAACAGCGCCCCATACATCGTGCTCAGCTATGCCTTTTGGCAGAGCCATTTCCAGAGCAATAAAGGCGTGGTGGGCCGTACTGTTCGACTAAACAAGTTTACTTATACGATTCTTGGGGTCGCTCCGCCGGGATTTCGCGGCACCGAATCGTTCTATACGCCAGCGCTTTGGGCGCCCATTGTGAATCAGCAGCAGATTGAAGGATCGAGCAATCTAGACAAGCGTGGAAGCCAGGGGCGGTGGGTCATTGGGCGCTTGAAGGGCGGCATGACTCCAGCGCAAGCGACAGAAAACCTGAACTCCATCGCAACATCGTTAGCCAAGGAGTATCCGAAAGAAGACACAGGCATGAGTTTCGCATTGGCGCGCCCAGGATTGGCTGGTGACATGCTAGGCGGACCGGTCCATGCGTTTGTAGCTGGTCTAATGCTTCTTGCCGGGCTGATTCTACTGGCCGCGTGCGCCAATCTTGGCAGCCTGTTTTCCGCTCGTGCCGCAGATCGTTCACGGGAGATCGCGCTGCGGGTGGCGCTAGGTTCGAGTCGCGGGCGCATTCTGCGCCAACTACTGACGGAGGCAGTCCTGGTTGCCATGGTTGGCGGCGCCATGGGACTCGCGGCGAGTGTCGTAGTCCTGCGCTGGCTTAGCGCATGGCAGCCAATTCCAGACATGCCCATCAATATAACGGTGCATCCAGATGCGCGTACTTACATCGTGTCTCTTCTGCTTGCTCTGGCGAGCGGACTTCTTTTCGGCATGGTGCCGGTGCGACAGGTGCTGAAAGCCGACCCTTATCAGGGCATCAAGGCCGGTGCCTTCGAATTCACGGACGCGCGGCGACGCGTTACGTTACGCGATGTGTTATTGACAGTTCAGATTGCGGTATGTGCGGTGCTCGTGACTTCGTCGCTAGTAGCGGTACGCGGGATGGTGCGCTCGCTTAAGAGCAACTTCGGTTTTGTGCCTCAGAACACGATGCAGGTGAACACCGATCTGAATATGGCTGGCTATAGCGGTGACCAAGTGCCGATGATGCAGAAACGCATTCTGGATGCGGTTCAGAGGATTCCCGGGGTAACCGCGGCGGGATACGCAAGCCGGATTCCGCTGAATCTTGGCTGGAGCGAAACAGCAGTCTTTTCAGACAGCACGACGGATTACAAGATGTCCAACAAGGCGGCGCAGACCATCGAGTATTATGCCTCACCTGGCTATTTTCAGGCTGCAGGGACCACACTGCTACGGGGAAGAACTTTAAACTGGAACGACAGCAAAAAAGCACCCCGCGTAGCAGTGGTCAATCAGGAATTTGCACGCAAGCTGTTCGGCTCGGAAGGAAAAGACATCGGCAGCTTTTTCAAGATTGCAGGTGGGACGCGGGTGCAGGTGGTGGGTTTGGTCGAGGATGGGAAGTATGGGACCTTGAGCGAAGACCCAAAGCCAGCGATGTTCCTCTCAATTTTGCAAACGCCGTCGAACGCAATATGGATTCTTGTCCGCTCGAATCTCAGTCCGCAGGAATTGGGGCCAGCACTGGAACGCACACTGCACGGGCTGGACCCTGGGTTGCCTTTCACCATCAATACATGGGAAAAGGAACTGGGTACTGCGCTGTTTGCGGCGCGTGCAGCTTCAATGGCACTGGGCGTGCTTGGTGCATTGGGCGCAATATTGGCACTAACGGGCATTTTCGGCATTGCAGCGTACTCCGTAAGCCATCGACTGCGTGAACTGGGAATTCGTATTGCGCTTGGGGCGCGGCGCAAAGAAGTACTGGAAACAGCATTGGGGCGCGTCTTCCGTCTGCTCACATTTGGTTCGCTAATGGGGCTGCTACTAGGGCTGGCTGCGACAAGAGTGCTGTCATTCATCGTGTATCAGGCCACGCCGCGCGATCCCCTCGTGTTGACTGGAGTTGTGTTAACCATGCTGCTGATCGGGATATTGGCCATCTGGCTTCCAGCGCAACGCGCTTTATCCGTAGATCCTTTGGCTCTACTACGCGAAGAATGAATGAACCGCGCATTTAATCATGCTGGCAGCCATCCTCGCGATTGCGATGTTTCCCAGGATTCCAACTCGCCGCGGCTCACAACCGAATCTAAAGCCCCCCAACCACCAAATGGTCGTGCTGAGTCAAGAAGCCGTTATCATGAATGGCGCTATGCTGATCAATGGCTATGCTGGAGAACGGTTGAGCGATGTGCCAGAAAATGGAAGTATTGACGGGGTCAGTTTTGAAGAGTTGAACTTGGGTTCCTGTCTCTTTCAAGCTCGACCGGGCATCGAAAATACTCTTCGTCAAGTCCGTTCGATAAGGAATTATCCGTCGATCTCGATATCCCCTAAAGTCTCCTGGCTAGCCTTGTTTCGCAACTTCGGCTTCCTAGGTTTCGACTCAATGGAGAACAACGTACCGGAATCTCATATTTCGGTATGTCCTACCGTGTCAAGGTAGCGCTCTAACCAACTGAGCTACGCGCCTGCGCTGTTTTCAAGCCTTTATGCCAAATCACTGATTCCAAAAGGCCGGTGGGACTTTCTACGCTTTCTCCAGAATCCATTCCTTCCATTGAATATCGTCAATTTCGGGTGGTTCCGGTGACTAAACGGTGACTAGGAAGTATCGAGAGTCGAGCGTACAGACCGCAAACACTGTCACGGCCCTCATTGAGGGTAACAAAGAATTGGGTCCCAATGGTGGCGGTCGAAGGACGTGTCTCGACTCGACTCCGCATTGCTGTCGGAATCGTATGGGAAGTGGCGCGCCACAAGAGAGGGTCGCTCCAACGAACATTCCGTGTTTGATTCAGGATTAGTGCATATGCGTTCGATAAATCCAACGATCAAAGCACACGGATGTCTGGCAACTGATTGCAGCCCCCCTTCAGGTTCAACAGGATGTCTAATGTGAAAACGCCCACTTTACCTCATTTCACTTTCTAAATACCGAAAGAGAACGATACTCCGAAACCTAAGCGTGGCTGCATGATGAAACGTGCGATACAGGCGCGTTGGGAACATGCTCATCAATGCCGCAAATGCGGGCATATTGTGCGAATTGATGATATTGCTCCACGAGTGATAACGACGGGTGCCCGAGCTAAGGGAACGATTGGACACCTATAGGAGCCTCCGTGGGCTCTTTTGCGTACACGGAAGGAGACAAAGCAGTGGAACACGAAACGAATGGAGTACCCCCGTTGCTCCACATCCACGTTTGTCAGCATTGCGACAGCCCTTTTCGGCGAAAAGAAGGAGCGGGCCGAGTGCATACGACAGGATTCTTTATCTGCCCTAGATGCGGTAAGGAGGGACCGTTGAATATCGAGATCCGCGAAATCAAAGAAAGCGAATCTGCGACTTCAACCACCTGACAATAACCACGGCACGAGAAAGTGTCTTTGAGTCTGGCAGCCGTACTATCCTACGCAGCTTCGGAACACCCTTTCATCAAGAAGTCCTGATCTCGTTCATTCACGCCTTTCCGAGGTCAATCACCTTCTGGCGGCCAACTTTGCTCATCCTAAGCTTCTGGCCGTTGATGAGCACAATGGAACCATCTCCGTGTCCTTCCCGATAGATTTCGCGTATATGGTCCAGGTTGACAATCGAAGACCGATGAATGCGCACAAAGCGTTGCGGGTCGAGCTTATTGGTCAGCTCAGTGATGGTTTCGCGCAGCATGTACCTGTGTCCATTCGTATGGAGACAGCAGTAATAACTCGCTGCTTCGATCCATTCGATCTTTTCTACGGGAAGGAGTATTTCCTTTTCTCCATCTTTCACAAGAAAGCGCGACGCGTAGGAATTTGATTCTGTGCTTGGGGCACGCAGCCCATTTAACACGGCTGAGAACTGTTCCTGCGTGAGTAGGGCGGTCTCTGATGCGATCTTCTTGCGAACATGCTCCAGCGCGGCTGCAAGCCTCTCCGGATCGACCGGTTTTGTCAGATAGTCAACGGCGTGAACGTCGAATGCTCGGACTGCGTGTTCGTGATATGCGGTCACAAAAACGGTGGGCGGAAGATGCTGTAACCCCACCTGTTCAATCACACCGAAACCGTCGATCTTGGGCATTTGGACATCGAGAAATAACAAGTCGGCTGGTTCCGACTTCAGGTAGGAGATGGCCTCTCGACCGCTCTCGCACTCCGCAACAATCTGCACATCGTCATAATCAGCCAGCAAGAGAGTAAGAAACTGCCGCGCCAGTGGCTCATCATCCACGACTACTGTGCGAAGGCTCATGCCGTTGCCCGTTCGTAAGGAATCTCAATTGTGACTTGATAACCGCCCGTCTCACGAGAACCAGCGTCGAACTCGAAGGCGTCGGGGTAAAAATACGCGAGGCGTTCTCTGATGTTCTGCATACCGATCCCGTGTCCCTTCGTGGATGAGTCAGACGTGCCGGACCCACTATCGCAGACCTGCATCCAGAGCCTATCGCCTACTCGCTTGACGCAAGTTTCAATGGAGCCGCCAGCCTCCGTCGGCTCTATGCCATGCTGAATCGCATTCTCGACGATAGGCTGCAAAAGAAAGCAAGGCACAAGACTCTCCATCGCTTCGGGACTTGCCTCGATTTTCACTTTCAGGCGATGTGCAAAGCGAACCTGTTGGATTGCGAGATAGCTCTCAACGACTCGCAACTCCTCGACAAAGGGCACCTTTTCAGGAGTACGGCGTTGGAGCGTCGTGCGCAGAATGGTATTGAGATGAATCAGCGTCTTCGATGCCTCTGGATTTCTCCCCTGTGCCACCAGACTGGCTAAGGCGTTCAGCGTATTGAAGAGGAAGTGAGGCTCTATCTGCATTTGCAGTGCCTTGAGTTGGGCCTGAGCAAGCTGACGCTCTATCTCCAGCTTTTGCTGTGCCTGCATGCGGGAGTGGAAAAACGCACACGCGCCGCCGATAAATCCATAGATGGCAAGTTCCACTCCGAAGCGTTCCAGCGTCCACACCCAAACTGTGTGAAACAGACGACCCCACGCAGGCCAATACCACGAGCCGAGCCAGAGGGTGTGCTTAAGCAGAGCTAGATGCAGAATCGCAAGAACACACGCGGCCCCAAGATGAGCCATGACTGTCAGTCCTGAAGGCTTGAACACGGCGGGCCATCGATCCGCGAGGGTCCAGAGAACCAACGTCACGGCAACCCACCATATCCAGTACACGCAGCCATAGAGCAGAGAAGGAGCGAAGGAACCTTGCAAACGGTGAAGCTCAAGATTGCGATTGCACTCTTGTGCCGTCCAGAGCGCAAGGAATCCAGCGATCAAGCAGGCGACTGCCAAGCCGACCGCCGGTCTCACCGGAAGAATCCTTGAATCTGAATTCGGTCTACTCATGCCTCTCTCCTCTGAACCTGACAGAATTTTATTCCCATAGATCGCCGTCAGAATGCAAGCCGCACACCCAATTCAACACGCCGCGCCGCCTCAGCAGCAACGGGCTGACCGAGCGATCCCGAGGACAGAATGGTGTTTACTGCAGTCAAATTCGTGTGGTTCAGAAGATTGGCGCTGCGCGCGTTGAATGTCAGCGTGCGAGGATGATTTTTGTCCTTGGAGTTCAATGCAAAAGCGCGGCTCAGATTTATGTCGAGATGAAACACGCCCGGCATAGTGCCAACGTCGGCTGGTACGTTCCCGTTGACGGTATTCGTGGTCATGAGGCCGTAGGGCGTCTTGTAGACACCAGGGCCGAGAGCAGACGCATACGAAGGCCGATCCGTGAAAGTTCCATCGCCGTTATTGTCCGTGCCGGTGGTGACGTTATAGGGAATCCCATTGGAGAAATCAAATTGGGTTGTAGCTTCAATTTGGTATGGAAGAATCAGATTTCCAGAAAGAGTGACGCTGTTTTGTGACCAGTTATAATGCCGCCCGGATTCTCCCCTTTTTGAATAACTCGATTGCGGGGCCGGATTGCTCAGAGTGTCAGATTTCATATTCCTCCACAAATATCTTGCCGACAGGCCAAACCGCTTGTAGCTGTGCTGGCTAACCGTGAACCAAGCGGCGTTACCGGATATGTGGCCGGAATTTTGATACTCAATCAGATTCTCGTTAGGAGCAATCGGTCGCGGTGCAAGCAGAGCCGCCGTGGGATCTGGAGCGATACCGACACTGCTGACGACGAGCGGAGCGTTGATGTTCACGGTGCGGATGAGACCATAGGCCCCTCCACAAAAATAGTTGCCGCTGGCATGCCATTGATGAGCGAACTCATGGTCTATGTTGATAAAGCAATTAAAGACTTTGGATTGAACAATCTTCGGCGAAAACAGATTGGTTGTGGCCACCTTAACGGAACCAGAAACAGGGGTTAAGGGATCGCTATAACCTGGTGAATACACGGTGATCTGCCGTTGGAGGATTCCATTCAGCCGATAAACATCGGTTGCGTCAGTTTGGGGAACCGGGTCACTAAAGAGTCCTGCACGAGCGTGAAACACCCACGTTTGCTTTTTGCCGGGTGCCCACGCAAGGCCCAATCTTGGGTTGTAGTTGGCAAAGCTTCCCGGTGTGGTCTGTAAGGAATAGCGAAGCCCGGTATCGAGGCTCCAGTGCTGGGTGAGCTTCAGGGTGTCCTGCACATAAAGATTAACCTGCCATTGCGTCAGTGGGACCAGCGGCGTTCCTGTGGTTAGTTGATAGGTCGTCGGCGACCCTCCGGACAGATTATGTACAGCTCGCCAGTATTGCTCGATCGGTTTGATCGTTTCTGTCTGACTGGTTGGGTTGTTGTTCGCATCGAGCACAGGCGCGCTCCCGCCGCCAAACACGTATGCACCATTGAACGTGTTTGGGTCGTAATCATGCACGAAGATGCCGAACGATTGGGCGCCGAAAGCGATTGTGTGCTTTCCATGCACCACAGTCATTTCGTCGTCCGCTTCGAGGTCGCGTTCCCGGTCGTTCAGGTTTTGGCTGGTTGCTCCGCCGCCTGTGAAGTACCCGGAAACCTGCACGGAAGGATCGTTCGCCCCTGGTGTCTGTGCTGTCCGTCTCCAGCTATATCCGATGCGAGTTTCGTTCAGGATGTTCGAGTTGATGGTCTGCGTGTTGTGGAATCGCAGGTCGTATTCGCTGACCAGACTTGAATACCCAGCATCAGTGAGGGTGAGACCGCCGACACCCTGATTGCCCTCATTGTTCACATTCGCAGAGAACGAAAGACTGGCTACATTACTTGAAGTCACCTGCCAGTCGCCACGCGCCGACGCAATCCAAAGTCGCTGTGGAGCGGAAACCGTCTTCTGGTACGGAACGCCGTTTCCATTCGGCCCCAATCCGCCGTTTGCGTCGAGCGTGACTGCATTCACCACATTAAATTCGTCAATGTCGCGCTTTTCGACTGCCAGTGCAAAGCCGCTTTTTCTTGAGATGATGGGCCCGCTCAGTTCAAAGCCGTAGCGCCGTCTTCCGGCAGGCGTCGCTATAACGGAAAACGGGTCAGTGGCATTGAACATGCCATCGCTGTCCGTGAAGAAGACCGCACCGTGAAAAGCGTCGGCTCCTGGCTTGGTTGTAATTTCGATGACACCTCCGAAAAAGGGCGGATACCTATATCTGGCTGAAAAGAGATCGGGATTGATGCGAATCGAAGCAATTGAGTTCTTCGGCGGGAGAGCGCTTGGGTTCTGGAAACCATCTACCATAACCATCGCCTGAGTTGGATCGCCGCCAGCTTCGGAAGCCAGCACTTCAAGTTCGCGCAAAAAATCATCCGGGTCGTCGACAAGCCCTTGTACGCCCTTTGTGCTCAGGGTGATTGTGGCAGCATCAGCGTCGATGCCTGTATCCCCGTTGACCTGAACATCCGTCTGGACCGCTGAGACGGCCAGTTGCAGGTTCACATGAACGTTCGCGCCTTGGCGACCACGCACCAGGATCGTGCCTCTCGAAAAGCCATCAGCGTGTGCCGTGACAGTGGTGGAGGTTGCCGAAACGCACGGCAACACATAGTGGCCTGCTGTGTTCGTGGTAGTGGTTTCTCCCTTAGTCGCACGCACCTGCACATGAGTAATCACGGCTCCGGTCGGGTCGGTGATAGTTCCGTCTATTCTTATTCCGTTTGGGCAACGCTCCTGAGCCGACGCCAGTGAAGTCACCGCAACAAGAAGCCATATTGACAGCCAGAATCGCCCTGTCTTCATATCCCGCAATCTCCCGATCAGACGATCTCAAGGGCTGCGGGCAAGTTCCATCAGTTTGCAACGAAGGTGCTGATTCCTTCGAGGAATAGCTTCTTTTCTTTCACGAATCCTTTACCAGCGTAGAGGGCTTCAAACCTCGTGTCGTCTGTGAGTTCTCCCTACCCCACAGATGATGCGTGTCGGGACGGTTCGGGGTTTTGATACAAGCAAGCCGACGCTTTCGTAGTACGAAATGGGAGTTTCCTTGCATATTTCTCATTCACACGTCGGGCTCGCAAAAACTTCTTTGGCGGGCGACACTGCCGATCGAACGGGGGACTGACCGGGTATCGGCCCTTAAATCTCCACTGAACGTTCGTCTGGATAGATAAAATGTCCAATTTGGATGTCGATGTGAGACATTTCCTATTGGCACAGGTGTGCTCTGTAAGCGCCGAGATGGAACGCTTCAAAACTGTAATGACCACTGTGAATATCGATTTCATTTTAGGCACTAAGAGTTACTGATTATCGACGGAGCGCGGTTAAAAGACTTAATACCTCACTCATGGCTTTGCCCCTCTCCCGATTGAACGATTCCACAGAAAGCGAACATAATCCGCACTTTGCTACGAATGACCTGTCTGAGCAAGAAACAACCACGTTCTTGAGATGAATGAAAGGTTCGCTTTTGAGTCTCAACGGGAGTGCTCTTCTCTCACGTTGACACTTGAGTGTTGGCGCGAATAAAGAAAGGCCGCTACGCTTGTGAACGCAGCGGCCGAGAGTGGGAGGACACCACAGGTGAGAAAGCAGGAAACGCAGTGGCCCCCGATACTAGAGTCGAAAAAATCGCGGTTGCGGGAGTGGATAAGGGCTAACGATAGCGCCGACGTAGTCTTCACCGCACGGTAGGTCATACCCGAAAAGAGTCTGTCTGCCGGTGGGATCTGCTCGAAGGATCACTGAGCGATCAGAATCCTTGAACATTATAGTCAGATTCTGAGGAGACATAGAAAGGCCACATCCGATCGCTTTGAGGCTGGCCTCCTTGTGGGTCCAATAGCGAAGTAATGTCCGTGCCCTAGTGCTTACGGGTAGATATTTGATTCGAAGCACTTCCTCTCCATTCAAACACGAATCGGCGATGACTTCTGACTGACTACTGCCAGCGCTCAACTCCTCTATATCAACGCCAATTTCAGCATCAGTGACTAGCGCGATAACCACCGAATCAGCAGAATGCGACATGTTGAATCCAAAGTCTTGCGATCGATACGATGGCGTGACAAGTTTCGGCTTTCCATATGGCCCATATTGAAACTCCACTTCTTTCGGATCGCAAGAGCAGTACGCAGCGATTAGGATCCTGAGAAGAGCTCTTGCGACAATAAATCCCCGCCTGTCTTGTTCGACGAAGAAAGAATCCGCTCGACCCCGTTCTTCCGAGTTCAGTAAGGTTGAGAGCCCCGCGTGGCAGGAAGCTAAGCTCTGGCGTGACAACATCCATGCATCTGCGCAAAGTGGAGTTGACGTGAGCCTGGCTGCTAATGCATGTTCGATCAGCTTGTTGATTATGGGATATCTGGCTCCATTGGAATGATCAGGCCGTCGCTGAGGAATTCCGTCACACTGGTCCGATAACAATTTGGCACCATCTCGTTTATCAATGCGAACCATGTATGGTCCGTCGGAATGCGCAAGTGTTGACGCTGAATCCATTCAACGATAGACGCAGTGATCGTTTCATGACAGGATTACTTCGGGTGGAGACGGGAGACCAGACTTCCTGTTATCGGTTCTCCTGCGATAGGATTCACCCGATTGAGGCAATGTTCCTCGTTCAGGGTAGAGCCAGGCAGATTCCGAGAGCGCTGTTTTGCGTATGCAATGCGTGTCCAGTCATTGAACTTGTTTAGGAATCTGAGCGTTGCTATGGATCTCAGCATCATCGTTCCCATCCACAGTCTCGACACTTTTTACAACTCTATGCTCTGCCTGATTCCATGAGCTTTTGACGTCCGCTTCTGCTCATTTTGAGCCTCGCTTCTGTTGCGAGGATCACAGAACCCTCGCCTTGCCCATCCCGGTAGATTTCCTGGATACGATCAAGATTGACGATTGAAGAAAGCGGCGCCGCGGTGGCATGTCGCGAGTTCTCGCCGCGCAAAGCGATGCTTGAATTGACCCGAGAATCCAGGCAAGGGTGGTATCACCTAACAAGCTGGTGTTAGGCAAGCAAAGCATGTATCCCCTCCTGATAGGCCAATCAGAGTTTCTATCGCCCTTTTGTTTCAACCTCACAAAATACCAAATCTACCTTCGGCAGTCGAATTGCCTTTAAAACCATATACTTGCCCTGCTGTACCAATTCTATCTGAAATGGATTTCTTTGCCGACCGATCGTCGCCTCATTGTGGGCTTCGACTGCTGTGGCTCGACTAGTCGCAACGACTTTAGAGTAGTGCTCGAGCCAGGTAACTTGTTCATCAGCGCCCGGCCCCTCCCATATCAGCCTGTAGTCTCCTGGTGGAAGATCGACAGATCCGACACGCAGTGGTGTCGTTAAAGTGATATCTGTTCCGTTTAGCTTAGCGGCAAACGCCGAAAGTTGAATTGCTGCGATGAGCAAGCAGGCACATCCAATTGTCTTCATAGCGAATCTCCTTGACATTGTTTCGTGATAGAGCATCTTGACCCCTCGGCGAACCGTCGACGCACCAATGGTGAAATCATGCGGCCGTGAACGATCTTTCTGCACTAAAGCATTCCACGCAGCAAGCAGGGTGGCCAGAACTTTGCGGCGAACACCTATCGCAGGACGGTAGACGATGGAATTTCCACGGTAGTCTTCCGACCGCGTTAAAGAAATCGCGATAAGTAATAAATATCGACTGTCAAGCGACGATGGGATATTGGAAATATGAAGATGTGACTGCTCCTGGATGGACGCTCGTCCTATCAAACTGATGAGCACCACTATTTCGGAACTATCGTGACCATCAGTCACCTGTATAAATCTTTAGAGAAGAGTGCGATGGGGAAGCGGAAGCTGGTGTACAGCAGATCGGCGTAGTCCTTGAAGCAGGTGTAGGCAGGGGCTGCTTTTGCAGAGAAGCGAAGCCTGATCCTTCAAATGATCTACGGTGAGGGTAAGTCCCGCGCCAATGTTGGGGGGCTTTTGGAAGCTATCAGCCGAACGAGGATGAACTCCTCACTGTAATCAGATACTTAGAGTCGAGCAGCTCAGTGAATTCACCATTACCTCCGACACGGTCTTTGTGTTGATCTCGGTGCCCCCAGAAAGAGCATTCCGGTGATCGTATATCCTCAGCCTTCCTTTTCTTCAAAATATCCGCTTTGCACCCGCACTTGTATGAAGCATGTCAGTATCTATACAGCCCTGTCACAGGGCCATTATTTGATCCCAAGCACTCAGAAGGTGCTCCTCCTGACGCAGGCGAGTATAGGATTCCGCATTCTTTCTGCCAGCCTCAGAGAGTGATTGCCACCTTCCGATGTTGTCCGGGAAGTCACCTGTAATTTGCTCAATCCGCTCAATCATCGCAATATAATCTTCCGGTTCAAATTGACATGACTGAGGTAGAGATTCCTTAAGGGCACCTGCTCCCAGTCCCAGAGATAGGCATCCGCAAGCCATGGCTTCCAGTAAGGTTCTACCCAGGCCCTCCTTTGCACAGAGTGATATTGTTACTAGTGCAGACTGAAGGACTTGAGCCATTTGCCGTTCGTTAAATCCTTCCAACAATACCCATCGGTAGTTCGAAATGACATTACGACCAGCACGGCTTCTCGATATGGTCATTTGGCGCAGCATTGCGAGCTGCTCCTTCTCTTTGCACACACAAGCAATCACGCGTTGCTTTTCTGAAAGCGGTGCATAGGCAAACAAGTTGGAATCGATATGAAAACACATTCTAAAGACTTTCGCTCCGGGGAACGAGAATCGTAAGTGATCGAGGTTATGGTCAGACACTGCGAAGATTGCCACGACTGAGTCGTCTCTGTAAGCATCAAACGCTTCATCGCCACTCTGACCGAATATCTGAAAACCATAATAGAGATTTTTGTTAAAGATTACTTTTCGCCCTGGAAATGCGAGTATTTTAGAACCCATAGACTCCGGTAGCACAATATAATCCCTATCTCTGTCATATATATCCCAGAACCTACAAGAATCAATCGTGGGCGTTGCATTCCCAAACCAAGTGTGCCGGTAGCCTGGTCTAGTATGAAGCGCATAAGCCTCGAAGCCCGCTTCAGTCAGAATATCGACGTGTTCATATGTATGCTTCTCCCCCCCAAATGGCAGATTGGTATCAGATGCGAAGTAAAAGATCTTGCTTTGTTTCATGATCACCTCCAATAGTTGCGTGTTCACTTGAAGCCAATAATGACTCGTTCCTCTTTAATTAGGCCGAAGCGAGCAACGACCTCTGGCTTTAGCTCCGATTGTGGCTCGTATACATGAACCTCAAAACCACAGTCTCGCAGTCGATCTATGTAATCCGCTGCATAAACGCGGACGTGATCGTCCTGTCCAAATGCCTCTAAGCGCTGCTTGCGACTGGTTATTGTCGGATCTTCGTATGTGGTCGATAGCTCAGGAGAGATTGGGACCTGTAATATCGCCCGCCCTTCCCGCTTCAGTACTCTAAATATCTCTGACATCGCAGCTCTATCGTCGGGGATATGTTCAAGGACGTGGTTGCAAATAACAAAATCGAATACTTCGTCTTCAAACGGCATTGCGGTGATGTCGGCCTGAACCATAACTCCTTTAGGGTTCAGATCCGTAGTCGTATACTCGATTTGAGTCTGTTGTGACAGTAATCGGGTAAGTCGTAATTCAGGAGCGACGTGCAACACCCGACTCGGCTGGGTAAAAATAGTGGTATGTTGGAACAAGTACAGATACACCAATCGTTCCCTATCGATCGAAAAGCATGACGGGCACAAACCGTTGGAGCGAGAGCCGGCTCCGATGATTCTCCATTTGCTCGCCGCTTCAGCCGCCTTGCCATGTGGGAGGAATCGACTCAATTTCACCCCACAAAAGGGACACTCGACTTGATCACCGCTAAGCATCTCCAAGACATGGCCCTGAAGCCAAAGAAAGGCATTGATCACTTCGTGTTTATCGAGAGACTTGAGCTCAGTTTGCGCCGGATTGGACATAACGTGTAGGTTCCTTCACGATTTGCGACGTTAATAAAATTGCTTGAGTTCTGTCGACGAGTTAAGTGGGTTGTACCGTTGTGGATTTCGTAATTGCATGCGAGAAATGAGCGCCGCTATTGTGCAGACAATGCGAAGTATCTGCGGCTAACAATGCTATCGGCAAAGGGCAGCGATGCCAGGGAGCCCAGAGCCGAGTTTTATCAATGTCTATGTAGCCGCCCGCGACAGCATCAACACACCATATCCAATTGCAGTCTGTGTTTCGGACTGGATGCCGGAATCGTCGCTGCCTTGGGGAGCTTGCTTTTAAGCGTTGCCGTCCAAGTACACCGGGCTTTGCGACAAGATGTTTGAGGTCATTGCCCATGTGAGAAAGTCTCGAGCTTTGCCCTGATCGCCCGAAAAATATTCCAAAATCAGAGTCAGAGGAATCGGTTCTCTGTTACAGAGATGCTCCATAAACCGGCTAAAGGGCGAAAAAGCAATTGGGATTGGAACGGCATTTCCGAGGGGGTTTTGAATTTGCTCTCTGCCGCCAGATTCGCTGACAAACACCACACCTTCCGGTACGCAGAAAGCCAGTTTGGCGCGCGCACTAACGTCGATCTCCCGGTAACGGCTTTCTTTCATCGCGAGATCTATAGTCCCGTCCCCGCTTAGACCCAGGCAGTCGTGCAGCCGCGAACGCGGTCCAACAATCTCTGAAGCATCTGAAAGAAACGCGGCCCACCATGCAAATGTGCTGTTTGATAGCACGATGCGATTAAATCTCTGGATAAAGCGAAAGTGATCGATTGGCGTACCGTCGTAGTAAATGGGCGAGAAACATGCCAACGACGCGCGAACTTGATTATCTATACCTGTTCCACAAACGTAGATGTTGCGCACATTGCGAAGTGTGGCTAAGGCGTGGTGATAATAAGACATCGATAATGTGAGGTTCAGCGCCCCAAAATCATATCCTCGGCGAATATTTACGACAACGTCTTCCGCCATCAGGCGATGCAGATGTTTGGCACGCTTCAAACGAAACCACTTCCGTATCTCATTCCGAAAAGGGGTGAAGTACTCCTCGCGCTGAAATCCACCGTGTATTTTAAAATGTCTTGGGGTCCGATCCGCGAGTAGCGCTGAAAGATCCACCGTCACTCCATTCCAGTCGCCACGATTTTCGATTTCAAGATTTTCTATCGGACCTGTGACGCGTCGTCCTGGAATATGAAAACTCGCATTCGGGAAATGTTCAATTTGGTTCGCCAATGTGGCTGGCGGTCCAATATCAACCTCTTGGCCCATAAACATGATGACGGCTCTGTCGGGCGGCAGGCAGTTGAATTCGAGGCCTTGTTGCTCAGCTATAACGCGGCCTAGAGCGTATTGAAACAGATTGTTGCCCAGACGACCTGATAAGCGAACATCCACGGACATGTAGCTACTCCTCCACGTAGAAAACGGGGGTAATATGAATCGTCGTTTTGGGCGCCTCTTCAGAGCGGAGAACGAGCCTCCACCTCAAGATGAGGAGTACCTCGATGACGATTACCTGATTGATGCTGTCCTACGGACAAGACCACTTTTTTTGTTGCGAAACGTCCGTGTGACCAATCAATTTCGACTCGCGCGCCTCAAACGCTCCAAATGGGCAGATGCTCTTAGCTCTTCAGAGTGGACGTCTATTTCTCGGCGAGGCCGCGCCGTCTAGCTAAAGGAAGTCCTCTATTAGAGACCAGATGCTTCGGTTCTCAAGTCGGATGAAGATAGAGATCTATGTTTGAAGAAACGACCCGGCCGTTAGGAAATCCTCGAATCGATCCAACTTGGATCGATGTATGGCTTCGTCAGCAACGCGAATTCTGCGTTGCTATCCCATATATCTTGAGGTTGAATGTTTTTCAGATGAGACCATGTGAGGGATGCCCAAAGATGGACGCAATATGATTCGTCGCAATAGCGCGACCCACTCCCTAGAAAGAAGGATCGCAACTGATCCTCCTTGTAGAGTGGCCAAAAAAACTTCTTGTAATCCACTACATGAATCTCGTCGGGATGGAGTTCGGCTAACAGCTTGGGTACCCGCACTGAATGCCTGTTCCAGTCCTCGGACGAAAACGTTCTGTATGTGTCTAGCCAACGGCGGAGAAATGGGGCGTTAGGCTTCGCAAGAATTACAGCATTACATAACCCCACGCCACGTTCCTCACCTAAGACCATGTCAAAGTGCTCAAGAGATCGGAATGGGCGAAGGCAAAGTACATCGATATCGAGATAGATCCCTCCCCGTTTAAGCAATAACTCAAGTCGTAGTACGTCAGCCATGTGAGCGGGATGAGTCAGAGCAATTCCGAAGATCTCGTGAGGAGGTGCGACACGGATGAGGTTCAGATATGGCCGGGCGCGGTTCCACCATATGCCGGAAGGCTCGAAAGCATAATAGAAATTGATCCTTTCCGGATGGTTGATTCGATGGCACATTACAATGGCGAGGTAATGAATAAAGCAAAAATGTTGTGCTTCAAGATCATCCGTCAGTCCGAAAATGAAGTGAAACTCATTAGGAATGCCCATAAGAGAAGATGCACCTCGGATTCTCTATCATTGCGGCACGCACAAATATAGCAGCGAGACAATGGTGGGAATTAAGGCCCGTTTTGATTACACGAGATCATTGGTTCTTGCGAATCTGAAGTCCTCTTGATAACCGGATGCTTGAAGCCTGAACATCGCTGCATACTCTCCATCTTTCGCGATAAGGTCTTCATGCGCCCCCTGCTCAACTAAACGGCCTCGATCGAGCACAAGTATCTTGTTTGCCATACGGACCGCCGGAAGGCGATGGGAGATGAGTACAGCCATTCGGTTCGCAGTCAAATGGGCGAAGTGTTCTATCAATAGGAATTCATTCCTCGCATCGAGAGAAGCTGAAGGCTCGTCAAGTATCAGCAACTGAGCGTTCCGCATACAGGCACGCGCGAGCGCAAGCTTTTGCCATTCCCCTCCGGATAGCTCTACTCCCCCATCAAATTTCTTGCCAAGAATCTGATCGAGTTTTCGTGGTAGACGCTCGATAATCGGTAGAGCGAGTCCTGCTTCAGCCGCCGATAAGAGCCTTTCGATATCCGCGATCGACCCGAGATCGCCGTATCCGATATTACGTGCTGCAGTCATTTCATAGCGGACGAAATCTTGAAATACAACACTCACCGAGCTTTGCAGGGATTCAAGATCGTAGTCGCGCAAATCAATTCCATCTAAATAGATTGCGCCCTCCGTAGGCTCATAGAGCCTAGATAGAAGCTTCGTGATTGTTGTTTTTCCCGCTCCGTTTTCGCCCACTAATGCAACTGTCTCACCGGGTCTAATGGAAAACGAGACATGTTGAAGGGCCAATGTCGATGTGCCAGAATATGCAAAAGATACATTCCTGAATTCGAATCCTTTTTCAATGGGTTTTGGAATTTCAAAACGTCTGCCACTGGTGGCGATCTGCGGTACGACTCGGAAAAACTCAAATACGTCGCCCAAATGAAGTGCCCGATCCAACGTTTGGGAAAGTGTCATAGACATCTCCTGCATTAGCCATTTGCTGCGCTGGAAGCTTCCCCCGAGGAAAAAGAGAGTACCGATAGTGATCAATCCATGGCCAGCCTGCCACACAAGATAAGTGTACCCAGCATAGTAAGCAGCAGTACCCATTACAGTAAGTAAACCTACTATGGTGTTGCGTCTCCTGGAGAAACATGCGTTCTCCTCATGGAGTTCCGTGCCTAGACTGTCGTATTCATCAGCAAAATGAGTCCCAAGGCGAAACGCCTTAATTTCCTTAACGCTTGAGGTGTTTGTACTGAGGTTCATCAGATATTCCATGGCTCGACGCATCGGTGTGCGCTTCCGATATAGTTGATGTATCTCGGCCGCGAAATGCATTTCCGCAAGAGCCAAGGGAGCGAGGCTTATAACTTGCAGCAGCACGAGCCAGGGCGCGTAGATAGCCACCGCCCCAATTAATACAATTAATCCGATCGTGTTCTGCGCGAACTGCGCAATACTGAACAAGACAGCAAGCTGGGTTGCAACTTGCGACCGGGCCCTCTCAAGTTGATCTTGGAATAAGGGATTTTCAAGAGATTCCAAATCGAGCGCGTTTGCGTGATTAAGAATTCTTAGACTCAGATGATGCGAAAACAGATCACTGAGTCGGCCATCGGTATAACCCGCAATTTTCCCCACGAGGTCCGCGAGCGCTAAAATAGCAAATTCTGCGACAAATATTTCCCATACGTGATTCCAATCTTCGCGGTGTCCATGTTGTACCCGGACGACGGCATCAATCAACAGTTTCGAGATGAACAGCGTTAGTGGAGGAAAAGCCGCCAGCATCAGTCGTAACCCAAGCGAAGCAATCACAAAACCATGACTGACACGCCACAACTCCTGAAAGATTTCTGGGACGCGCCTCAGAGAGGCAAGCTGTTTACTCCACTTCTCATTTCCCAACAAATCTGATTTCATTCGGGCCTTCCTGTCATGTTCGAATGACATAGAAAGTTAGGATTGTGGTTGAAGGAGGCATAGAACATTCAGGCACAAATCCTTCACGTCCATTCGTGAATCGTCTGCGGTGCATAACCGTTACAATGCGTGCGAAGAATGTGTCGGAAAAGAATACGCAAACCTTGTTTCATTTCCGCTCGATGACTAGTACAGGCTGCCTTGCGCTCGTTGCTTCTTAAGTTTGCTATCCGTCTACAGCCGACCAACGAAGGCTTCTCGCGCAGTTGTACACCGTCGATGTTCCTCCTCGTTGCCCTACGAGATTGGGAACAATAGCCCACTTTTCGGCTGGTAGCCGCAGGAGTATCTGGTCGACTGCCCCAAGTTGTTGATAGTTTTGCAGAGCTAGCAGGTAGGTAGCGTAATAGCGGGAAGAGACCGCGTATGCGTGCGTGCAGAGAGTTCCTGAAATGTTCACCAAGCGCGGATCGCCGTTCTGTTCGGTTCCGTGCCAATCGTAAAAATATAGGAGATCATAGGTGAGAGGCTGGATTCGACTAAATATGGAAGCCCAGCGGTCATGAAAGTCGTCGCGAAAGATAACGTCGTCTTCTAGAATTAGGACGCTTGTGTACCCTCTTTGTCTCGCAGTTTCAATGACGGCGCTATGGCTTTGTGTTAAACCTAGTTCCTCAGGACGGACATTGCCATTCCCCCTGGCATTAGTAATGGCGGCGAATCTTTCAGCCTCGATCCCCACACGGGCGAGTTCTAAAACAGCTTCATCGAGTCTCGCTTTATCTCTGTCGGCGTTGATGAGAAATGCAGCATCGAACAAATCCAGTACAGGACCCATCGCTTTGATCCCCCAGGTCTTGATAAAAGATCTTTAGTACACAAGGTTTCGTCTTGAAGTCTGCTCGCAGATGATTATTAGATGGAGGTAACAGTTAACGAGCTCGCTGATTAATGTATTTGCTCCAAGACGTCATGATCCGACTGAGACCAACATTGTTTCGTTGCGCAACAAGGTACGCGGGGTGGCATCGAAAGAGTAGCGGGTCGAAAGGCAGTCGCGTCGCAGAATGTTGAGGCAGCAGAATCAGAAGTCGTGAGCGGTCAGCGAGAAAAACGCCACGGGTTTCCGAGTGACGTGCAAGCGGACACCAAGCATAGCTCATCGAGCATCAGATTTGGAGCTGCGGTCGTTCGAGATTCCTAAAGCAACGTCGAGTGCATCGAGAACAGGAGTATCTGGATTAAATTTGCGGGCGAAATGAGCCCTTGAAGTCCAGATAGCGGGTAGATCTGATGTGCCAAGAGTTTTTGGATGCCCATCTGCTGAGGTCCAGTCCGCATATCTTCTATTCTGATTTTCGAGCCGAAGACTAGAAGAATTGCAAAGCAGTGTCTGATAGATGGCTTCGTCAGAGATAGCGCTGAAGTGGAAAAAGTCAAGCAACTCACTGATAACTGAGTTTTCCGATAACAGGACGCTCGCAATCGTCCGATTACCAGTAATCCAGTGATCGCCGGCATAGCAACTGAGGTTTCGTGGGAGGAACCGTTGAACGCGTATTAGGATAGAGCTATATCGTTCTTGCAAGAGACGGGTGGCCTCCGTTACATCGGATGCGGATTCGATCTCCCTCATGAAGTCCGGCTTAAGCATCGTCTCTAAATAACGATGCCGAGCAACATCATGCCAGGTAGCGAATTGTTCAACCTCTTCAGAGCTTTCCGCTATCGCCTCACGCTTCTGAATCAATTGAGAAACGACATAGCCATCTACCTCCGAGCGATTTAGATCATCCATGATCAGCGACGCTTCTCGTACAGGATAGTCAGAGCCACTCAGGATATAGAACCAGTCTGGAGCCGATTTCTCGTACAGCAAACGAAGTGCGGCAAGTTCGGCATGTACTAACGAAATGTGCCCCCAAAAGGTCCGATGCGAAGGATTAACGAAGGTTACCGTAGAAGGGAATTTGCTCATATTAACAGATGATCGCTCGAAATCGTGGTGGCATGCGATCGAGCAGCCGCCAAACATCGTCTCCAAGCTATTGCATAATCTCAGCAATTGATGAGGATTATCGTGGGAAAGAATGACAAACCCTAAGCGAGTCATCGATTCACCTAACTTTGAGAATCAAACCTGCTATCGCCCACACAAAACGATAGAGGATCTGCAACAGGTGATCTCTTTGCTATAGAGAGCGACCAAGTGCTAAGCGTTGCGCTTTGAAATCATTCAATGAGCCGTCGAAGCCTTGAGGCCCACCGAACAAGAACAATACTCAGGCCGACCGGTAGGTCATACGTGCCTGAAATTCCAGTCAACTGGGGTGATTGATGAAAATTTGCATGCGTAAATCCCTCGTCTGTAGCTTTCCGGATCGCTCGTGCGAGAATCCGTTCAAAACTCTCCCCTCGTGAATCATCGATCTCATTCTCTAAGGGAAGAAGAAACCTGCTTAGAAATCGCGGCGAGGCACAGAAGCATTCACTACTGGCCCAATTCCGATGAGGGACACAGGAAACGATATCGTGCGTTTTAAACTCCGCGACGTCATTGAGAATTGCCTCTATATTTTTTACGAAGTAACGGCCACTCACTTTCACAACTCGGTCGGATTCGGTGAAATGTCCATCGCCAAGAGAGCGACGAATAATGCCCATCTCTCCATAGCCTTTGCCACGCTCCCCTTCCCCCTCGGTGCAATATGAGACGAATGTAACGCATTTTCTTAGGGGGTTGTCATGTGCGGCAATTTCCTTTATCTCGTTCAAATCAAATCCAGAGTTTTCACAGAATGTAACATGCTGTATTCCCGGAACTCTAAGCCATCGGCGTAATGATTTTTTATAGTCTTGCAGCCTTGCTTTGGGACTTGTACGTCTAACTGCTACGCAGTTCCGTGGGTCCACTGTGGCGGTGAGGAGCAGATGAATCGAAGATGAAGAGACAGGGGACATTAGATAAGCTGTATTAAAGCTATTAGCCAAGCAGGAGAACTCTCGCTATTCCGAATGGGGCCCAGGTTGTATGCCTGCAGCAATGCGAAGAACTGGTCCACCGCATCGCTAAATGTTTTGCCAAACCATGCTTGAATGATGTTCATTTTCATTCCGCTTGGTTTCACCGTTCTAATGCCCTATTGCAATAGGCAGGAGCACCATCTTTCCATTTGTCCGCACTATTTCGGAAAGGCTCGATGGTAGCGATTTGGGCATCCGCATTTTCGAGTGGTTGGGGTCGACCAGATGAAGCTAATTGACGAACGCCGGCTCTTCTGCGGACAGCTACAAAACGACGACTCTCGCCAAGGATAGGGCTGAGATCGAGGTGGTCATTCATCGCAGTGTCGGAGCTTTAGGCTCGAGAAGCCAGATAAAGCTCGCAGGGATTTGCTCTCCCGAACTTGATCGTACTTCGTCGAAGCGCCGGTCAGCCTTCAGGATATACGGGATCTTATTGAGGATTCCCAACCACATATTCCAAGACAACACGCCTTGGCCTGAGAGGTCATGGAAAAGTAAGAACTCGGGCATGATCGAAAGATCATGGTCTTCTGCTAAGATTTCGGCCGGAATATTGTTGATCTCTCCAAGTATCACTTTGGCTTGCGGGCATCTCTCATAGACCTCCGAAAAGAATGCCACCATTTTTTCTGCCGACCCCTCAGAGAACTCATGGCCAACAAACCACATAGAGATAACGAGTTGAGGGCTTCTACGTACGTTCTCCGGAACTGCTTCACTCCAGACCGCAACATCATATCCATTTGCAACTGCGGCCACTCTGCGGGAGCCAATCATAGGACTCAAACGCATCCTCGTCTGTTCAACGGCAGTTTCCGAAAGGTCAACTCCAAAAATGGCGAGATCTGTCCATCGCTCTCGGGCCAATGCAAGGAAACGGCCATCTCCACACCCTAGGTCGATGATCGCCGTAGGCGCGCTGGATGAGAAAAAGTCGAAAGCGGCAGGAAAGAATTTCTTGCCGTGCAGTTGTCCGCTTCCGCGGACGTTCCTACGGCGGTTGACAGAAGGCTTCGCGCCTCGGGCTGTGAGCATGGTTGGCAACTCGTGGAAATACTCCGCGTACGACATCAGCAAGGAAAAGGCACCGTTCCGCCCCAGCGACGTGCGTCCATCAGGCGTGAGGGCATATTCTCCGGTGGTCCGTTTCATCAAGAGGCCGATGCTGTAGAGATAGCGGAACATAGCAGAGATAATCTCTACACGATGAGTGGACTCCCAATCAGACTCGGAAAAGTCACCCTCCATCATTCTTTCAACCATACCCATTTCCCCAAGCGTGGCAATCACGGGCGACGCAAAATAGCCACGCAGAAGCGCCACGAGCTTTCCACGCTTTGTATTGCCGCCATAGATACCGCGCGGAGGAAGCAATTCCTCTTGGCTTTTTAAGTGTGGGCGGGAAGGATCTGTTCTGACCATCTTTGTTTCCTCAATTACGGTCTTCATTATTGGTGTTCTTTTATGAATGGTTGTCTACTCATGCATTAGGTTTGTCTATCGTCAATAGTCAGCGTGAAATCAGAAGAGTTTTACAAGACCTCGTTAGTCAAGAAAACGTGACAAAGAAGACATAAGAAGTCCTGTGCCATGGCGATACTGGCCTTGCCTTGTCTCGCTGGACAGGAGTAGTAGAACTAGTTCAAGAAGAACCTTAGCGCTTGGTGGCGAGGCGCTTCGAAGAAGAAGAACGGCGCGTATAAGATTATTGCCAGTCGGGACGACGCATCGGGTATCCCGCTTCGCTGGAGATCTGATCGGCAAGCCGAAAATCGGCTGCAGTGTAGATACCCCATGCGTTCAATTGACGGGGTAGTTTACACGAAAATGGATTTCTGCATCATATCTCGGAGTGCTTGGCGGAAGCCATGTCGCAGTGACGTTGGAGGAAGCTTACTGGACAGGGTTTATTAGCGTTTTAGCCCCTCCGCATTTGACGGAACATCATGAAATGCCAACGTGTAAGACACCATAGTGTAATATCCGAGAATTACTGTGACATCAGATACTCCGTTGTTGCCGAGGAGTTGTACGGCTCGCTTATATAACCCGAGGGGAACGTAGCGGGAATTGATCAATGCTGTCGTTACTTCGTAGATTGCGTCCTGGCGTGGATCGTCGAACACGACCGGCAATCCAATGATCATCCTCTCTACTTTTTCTGCTGGAATACCCGCTTCCTTTGCGGTCTGCTCATGCTTGCAGATTCCAAATGGGACGCCAATTTTCGAAACAACCAGGATTGTGGCGATCTCTCGCTCTGCGTCGTTGAGACTAAAGTGCTCTTTGTAATACACTCCGATCGGAATCATTAGGTTCATCAGCGCCGGATTTTCAGCCCAAATCTTGTATGGCCCTAAAAAGCTTCCGGGTGTGTTGGAGACTTTCTCGTATGCCTCGCGTTGCTCTTTGCTCATCCTGTCGATGGGAATTTCGGTGTATCGTCCAAACGTCGGTTGCGAAGCCATTGTGTTCTCCCTTTTAGATTGTGCGACTGCCTGATTGCAGATTGGGTGGATACACATTGCAAGAAGGATAGAAGTCGGAACTTGATATTTCCTGTGCGCACGCCTTGGCGATAGCCCGGGACTTTTCGTAGTTTTCGCTTAAGGTTAGGAGGTTTTACAACTGAAAGGGATCCGTGGCAGCTCGTTTGATACTCTGATATTGCGGTTGCGGTCTGCCTAGTACCTGTCCTGCTGTTCCCATACGAATAACGTGTGAATCACTTTTGAAGTGGACCTGAACTGTCATACTCGACTTGGTGTTAGCAGCTCGCAGTTCAGATTCTGTTGGTGCGTTAAGGCACAAGTTCAAAAGGTAAATCGCACTCCCAACTCGACCCTTCGAGCTGTCTGGGCAGCGACAGATTGTCCAAGAGCTGAGGATGAGACAACTGTATTCACGGCCGTCACGTTCGTGTGATTCAGTAAGTTGGCACTACGTGCGTTAAATGTGAGTGTACGGGGATGATTCGTATCTTTTGGATTCAATGTGAAAGCTCGGCTCAAGTTCGCGTCGAGATGAATCACACTCGGCATTGTTCCACGATTGGCGGGAACGTTGCCGTTGACCGTGTTGGTCGTCATTAATCCGTAGGGGGTCTTGTAGACTCCCGTCCCGGGAGTGGATGCATACGAGGGCCGGTCCGTAAAATTCCCGTCTCCGTTATTGTCCGTGCCTGTCGTGATGTTATAAGGAAGCCCACCACCGACATCAAATTGGGTTGTGGCTGTAAGCTTATACGGAAGATTGATGTTTCCAAAAAGGATAAGCGCGTTCTTTCTCTCCCAATCAGAACGCCCCGATTCTCCCGCATTCGAGTAGCTTGACTGTGGGGTCACATTGCCGCGGGTATCGGTTTTGAAAGTCACGTGCATATATCGAGTCGACAGACCAAAACGCTTGTAGCTGTGCTGATCGATACTGAACCACACCGCATCGCCAGCGCTGTGTCCGGAATTCTGATACTCAACCCTATTTTCGCCGGGGGTGATCGGACGCGGCGACTGAAGCGCATCTATGGGGTTGGGAGAACAGCTTGTACAGCTTCGGACCAACGGAGCGTTGATGTTTACAGTGCGGATATTGCTAATATCCTCTCCGAAGAAGGCATTGGCACTCGCATGCCAATGATGAGGAAAGTCGTGCTCGATGCCGATATGGGTCATAAATGCTTTGGGTTGAAAGGGCGCTGGCGAAAATAGATTCGTTGTAGTTATTTGCACTGATCCCGAAATCGGAGTCAGGGGAGCGCTATAACTTGGCGAATATACCGTGACCTGTTGTTGCAAGATTCCATTCAGTCGATAGACATTGGTCGTATCGCTTGCATCAACAGCGCGAGTAAAGAATCCCGCACGGGCATGAAATACCCAGGTCTTTTTTTTCCCGGGAGACCACGCTATACCCAACCTTGGACTGTAGTTTGCGAAGGTCCCTGGCGAAGTCTGAAGCTGGTAGCGAAAGCCAGCATCGACGGTAAAGTTGTGCGTGAGCTTCAGCGTGTCCTGGGCCCAGAGGTTAACTTGCCATTGGTTCAGAGAAACCAAAGGAGTCCCCGTAGTGACCTGATAGGTTGTCGGCGAACCTCCGGGAAGATTATGTACGGCGCGCCGGTATTGCTCAAGAGCGCTGATGGTCGTCGTTTGACCTGTTGGATTGTTGTTCGCATCAAGGAGTGGAGCGCTGCCGCCGCCAAAAACGTATGCGCCATTGAATGTGTTTGGGTTGTAGTCATGCACGAAAATCCCAAGTGATTGGGCGCCAAATGCGAGCGTATGCTTCCCATGCACCACAGTCATATCTTCGTCAACTTCGAGATCACCTTCTCGATCGTTCAAACTTTGACTGATTGCACCTCCGCCCAGAAAGTATCCGGAAACCTGTACGGAAGAAGTGTCCGACAGGGGCATCTGTTCCGTACGTTTCCAGCTATATCCGATGTGGGTTTCGTGCAAGATATTTGGACTGAGCGTCTGCGTATTATGGAATCGCAGGTCGTATTCGCTGACCAGGCTCGAATACCCAGCATCCGCGAGCGTTAGACCGCCGATGCCTTGATTACCTTCATTATTTACGTTTGCGGAGAACGAAAGACTGGCCACGTTGCTCGGGGTCACCTGCCAGTCTCCACGCCCCGACGCAATCCAGAGCCGCTGTGGGGCAGAAACCGTCTGCTGAGACGGGACGCCGTTTCCATCCGGTCCTAATCCGTTATTTGCGTCGAGCGTGACTGCGTTCACTACATTGAATTCGTCAATGTCGCGTTTTTCGAGCGCCAACGCAAAGCTGCTCTTCTTTGAGAGAATCGGACCGCTCAGCTCAAAGCCATATCGCTGCCGGCCAGCAGGTGTCGCGGTAACAGAGAATGGATCGGTGGCATTGAAGATTCCATCGCTATCCGTGAAGAAGACTGCTCCATGAAATGCACCGGCTCCGGGCTTGGTAGTAAGTTCAATGACGCCGCCAAAAAACGAAGGCGTCCTATATTTGGCCGAGAAGAGATCCGGGTTGATTTGAATCGATGCGATAGAGCTCTTAGGCGGGAGCGCGCTCGGGTTCTGGAAGCCGTCCACCATTATGACCGACTGATTTGGATCGCCGCCAGCTTCGGTCGCCAACACTTGAAGCTGACGCAGGAAGTCATCCGGGTCATCGGCGAGCCCTTGCACGGCCTTTGAGTCTAGGTTCGTTGTCGCCCCGCCATTGTCTGTGTCTGTATCTCCGCTCACCTGAACGTCTGTCTGAACAGATGCGACTGCCAGCCGAATGTCGATGCGCGCGCTTCCTATTGAATGGCTCGGTATCCGAGCTATGCCTTTAGCAAAACCGTTGGCTTGGGCTGTAATGATTGCATGAATTCCGACGCACGGAAGCTCATAGTGCCCTACTGCGTTAGTTGTTGCGGTTGTTCCTGCAGCTTGTATACGAGCGCTTGGAATAGCAGCGCCGGTCTGATCGGAGATCGTTCCTTGTACTCTGAGCCCTGAAGTGCAAGGTTGTTGGCCTATTGCCGCGACAGATGAAAATAATGCCAACATAGTCGCTGTGACGTTCCAATTCGCTCTCATAAGACAGTCCTGGGACGAGTCTGTAGAAACTCATGTCCATTCGCGCTGACAACATTTCATGGGCATGCATGGACTGGTTCCAGTGATTTGAGGCAGAGATACCGAAGGGAACGGCGAAAGTCCGATTTCGCACGGTGAATCAATCAGGCCGACCGATAAAATTATAAATTTGGAATCTATATGGCTGTAGCGGATTCAGCTCAGCGGCCTAATGACGTTAAGTTCGCCGCTAAATAACGGTGGTTTACCGCAGGCCCGTCAAATTTCGCCGAATCCGACTTTTCATTGCGGTGTCTGCTGATTAGCATCCAATTGGCATTACATTGCCTTACGATACCCATTCAACAACTGGCAAGGTATCTACTTTGGGAAATGCCGAGTGAGGCGTGATTTGACTGCTGAATACATCAAGGGCACACCAGTACTAAAATCTCATCGTGGTCAGAACGGGATTGCGAGGAGCAAACAAATGGCCGACGCAAAAATCCTTCCTATTCAGCCTGGTGTCGCATTCGCCGCGGTCTCGCTGATTGCTGGAGTTCTGGCGGTTATTACCGCAAGAGAGGCCAACGGCAATCAAGACGTCCATCACGCGTACGTTTCTTTTGCTCCCTCACTCCTTTATGGCTGTGTGTATTGGATCTGGTGGGTTGTCGTGACTTTCACTCTCTGGAATCTCGCGGACCGTTGGCCGGTGGTCTTGAAGGCTTCACGGGTGACGATCATGGCTCATCTTGGGGCCTCGTATGTCTTAGGAAAGGCACATCTCGCGATCCTTCAGCACGCCATCTGGTTCGCTGGGCGGCATTGGCCCACCTGGGGTCGCGTAGACGGGACGCTTGTAGTGACCACTATAGAACGCCTCGGAGTGGAACTTGTCAGTTACGGATTCATCAGCGGTATATGTGCCTTCCTTCACTCGCGAATGCAGACACAACAAGCTCTAGTCCAAAAGCTTGACGTTGAACGCCAACTCACCCAAGCACAACTTAAAGCATTGCAAATGCAGATGGAACCTCATTTTCTCTTCAACACCTTGAATGCGATTACCGCACTTGTCGAAGACGGAAGCCAAAAGGAAGCGGCCGACACCCTCGCGCATCTAAATGAAATTCTTAAGTCCACCCTTGTGCGGGAGACTCCAGAAAAGATACCTCTAGCTCAGGAGTTAGCGGTGGTAGAACATTATCTTGCCATCGAACAGGTCCGATTCGCCGACCGCTTATGCGTTGAAATGTCAATTGATCCCGATGTGCTAGACAGCATGGTCCCATGCTTTTTGCTCCAGCCTATCGTTGAAAATGCGATTCGTCATGGCATTTCTCCGCTTCTGGATGCCGGAATCATCCAAGCCTCCGCTGAGCGCGATGGAGATATGCTTCATCTATCTGTACGCGACAATGGGCCCGGCCTGACAAGCGAAGGAACCGCAGGGCACGGAATTGGACTCCGCAATACGGAACAGCGGCTCGCGCACTTCTATCCTGATAAATACAAGTTTTCTTCAGGCCCCCGACAATCCGGCGGGTTTGAAGTCTCTATTATCATTCCCTATGAGCGAGCGCTAGCATGACCCTGAAGACTCTCATCGCCGACGACGAGCCGCTCGCACGCAAGAGGCTGCGTCAGCTCCTGTCCGTCTATACCGACATCGAGGTCATTGAAGAATGTCGAAATGGCAATGAAGTCGTATCTTTTCTGAAGACGAAGCCCGCCGATCTTGTTTTTCTCGACATCCAAATGCCCGGAAGCAACGGGTTAGAGGTGATCGAGGCAGTCGGCGTAATGCACATGCCGCTAACTGTATTTGTCACCGCCTACAACACATTTGCAGTCCAGGCGTTCGAGGTGCATGCACTGGATTACCTTATTAAGCCTATCAGTTCGGAGCGGCTCCAGGCTGCTGTCGCACAAGTCAGAAAGCGCATCGCGGCAGAGTCTGCATTGAGCGTCCAGGCTCAGCTCAATAATCTTCTCCAGCATGTGAAGGTCGGCTCCCCGAGCACGAATTCCTTTCCTGAGCGACTTCTCGTCCCGAACGGCTCGGAAGGAATATTCATTGCGACTGAGGACATTGAATGGATTGAGGCAGCTGATGATTATGCTTGTCTTCACATAGGTGGCCGGACGTTTATGCTCCGGGAGACAATTCGTCAACTCGAGGCAACTCTTGATCCGAAGCGCTTCGTTCGAGTTCATCGCTCGGCCATCGTGAATGTCAGATACGTTTCAAAAATCCTGAGAGAAGGCCGCGAAGATGCTTGGTTAACGCTCATCAATGGGGCAAGAGTCAAGATGAGTAAGATCGGCTGGCAGAACTTGATGGCGACCACGAGTGCCGACCCGCAATCAAAACACGCGAACAGACGTAGCGGACAGTAGTTATCGTATTGCCGAATCGGGACAGGATCACTGGGTACTTCAAAATGGCTCTGGCTCACGTAGTGAAACACAATTGCGGCTTGCTGGATATTTGGAGCGAACTGCTTCCCGACTTGCGACTGCCAGTTGCTCTGCCGGATCGACCACGGCGTAACAAGCCTTCCCAGCATTCTCTGGTGCAAAGCAAACCGATATCTTTGCGAACTACACCCGGATCCATCGGTTCGGGACTAAATCCGCGGATGTGAGATACGAGTCTCCCTTGAATGCCGGATCATCGGCGCGATACCACGTCCGCGGTGCAATCACGATTTTCTCAGGATTCTTGGCGAGCCATGCCGCCCACCATGAGTAGGTGCTGTTGGCGATTACGAAATGTCTACATAATGACATCAAATAGAGATCATCTGCTGGATGGAGTTGATCCGGACTCTCAGAACTAACAAATGTCATCGGGAGCGGTAATGACAGCTCTTCTTTACACCAATGAATATCATCCGAGAACACAAACACGCGTGCGCCGGGTAGTTGTTCATGTATTGCCTCAATTGCGCGCGCGTAGTACCCGAGTTCAACTGGTCCCTTGGGGTCCTCATCCTTGAGGACGTCCGTACGCCGAATATGCAAACAAACCGAATCGGATTGAGTAATCTGCTCGGCTATGGAAGCTGGATAAGGCGATTTGTAACTGTCTTTAAACTGGAAATCATTGCTAATAGTTTCAGCGTTTTCCAGAAAGTATTTCTCACTTTGCCACCAGCCTACCACTCCAACGTTGCGATGGATTTTGCATTCCGAGAAGACTTCGGAAAAAAATCCAAACCCACTCTCTGTCATTGTCCAGATCACATTGGCTCGTTCGCTCTGAAGCCTTTCAAGAGTTGTAATATCAGCCTCAATGTTGAAAACATCGAGTGCAAAGCTTCGTGCCGTTGCCTCGGGAGCGCTATTGATCGTAAAGGAGGGTGACAATGCTTCGAGGTGAAGGAAGAGCCTATCATCGCGAGAGATCGCGAGGCTTCGCCCGAGGGCATACTGGAACATTTGGTTTCCTAAACCACCAATCAGTTTAACTATGACCATGAGTTGACCTTTCGCCGCGAAATTGAAATTCCGCTGTTCATTTAACTCCCTTTTCATCTGGAGTTGTCTTCGATCACCTGGATTGTTGTTGCCGGAGTACCTACGATAGGCCAAAACTTGCGATCATCGTTTCGATCATTTGCCTCGCGGTGTCGACCCCCCGCTCGCTACGAATTTTGATCCCAAGGTCAACTGCGTTTTTGCGAAGCACTCGGTCTTCTTTACATTGCATAATTGCGTGTGCAAGCGTAGTCGCATCGAGTTTCTGTAGAGGGATTGCCGGGACAGTACACCCATATTCATAGGCGAGCTGAGACCAATATCTTTGGTCATATATTTCGCTGTGAGGGATGAAAACACCGGGAACTCCTGACCGAAACACTGCTGCGGCTGTGCCGGCGCCCCCATGAGTTACAACACAACTAGCGAACCGAAATAGCCACGAGTGTGGAAGATATCCGACTCCACATACAGTCGCGTTATCGCGCAACCCGCCCGTAGGAATGTCAAATCCCTGTATGAGAGCTCTGCTCTCGGAAAGCGTCAACGCCTCGAGAATGATGCTGAGAAGAACCTCTGGGGACTGATGAGGCATGCTCCCCAAAGTCACGACCACAGGAGGCGCACCCGCTTTGAGGAAACTTGTTAGTTCCGGTGGAGGATGGTAGGCAGGATCCGAAAAGAAGAATCCGGTGATCTGATAGTGGCTGGGCCAAGTGGCAGGTCTAGGTCTCAGATGACGGCTCATGGCGTACAGAGCGAGTTGCGGTGAATTCGCGCCGGTAGTAAACGGATCCTTAACAGGTGGAAGGCCGATCTTGCGTCTGAAAGGATTCACGAGCTTGTCTCCCGCTTCGCGGATAGCAGGACCTCCATTCCCGCCGAAGTGTGAGACTTGGATTGACACAAACGGAATTCCCGTTGTCTCGTGAACAATCCGTGCCAAGGGTTGCGCCGGGCCGCTAACGAGAAGAGAAACTGTGCTTGAGAGGTTCGTAAGTTCCTTCAACGCGGCAGGGAGATAAGATTGCAAGATGGAGAACTCCTCAGCCATACGTCCGCTCGCTTCGTATGCATCAGCATTCGTTGACCATGAGAGATTGATTTTATCGCGTAGCTCCGGATCGTCAGCGGCAATTACGGCATAGCGGAAGCCGGATTGTTTAAGCATTGAAACCGCGGACTCTGGAATGGCAAAAATTGGCTCGTGCTGATGTGCTTCCAACTCGCCCGCTAAGGCGAAGAATGGTTCGAAATCTCCTCGTGTTCCGAAATTGGTAATCAATAAGCGCATGAGAGATGATGTTTGTTTTAAATTCGGATTGTCTTGACATTGCATTGAAGGGATTGAGACTTAATCCTCGGATATACCAGCCATGGTCGGTGCTCGATTGAGTTGTACTTGTTGATCGATCCAGCGGTAGGTGGCTTCCAGCCCTGCACGGAGAGGGAGAGAAGGCGTCCAACCGAGCTTTTCGGAGATTAAGCGGTTATCGGAATTGCGCCCGCGCACTCCTAGTGGGCCTCGGATATGGCGCACTCGTAGCGGCTTACCCGCAATTTGCATTACGAGTTCCGCGAGGAAATTGATGGTGACCATCTCTTCCGAGCCAATATTAACCGGCCCAGCGAACTCCGAATCCATCAGTCGACGAACCCCTTCGATGCAGTCGACGATATAGAGAAAGGATCTGGTCTGTTCGCCGTCGCCCCAAATGTCTATCTCGCCGCCTGGATCGGCCTCGGCAACTTTACGGCAGATTGCGGCAGGTGCTTTTTCCCGACCGCCCGTCCACGTTCCCTCTGGACCGAATATGTTATGGAAACGTGCAATGCGAACTTGGATTCCGAAATTCCTGGCATAAGCGAGATAGAGACGCTCACTGAAGAGCTTCTCCCATCCATATTCGCTGTCGGGTGCCGCCGGATATGCCGAAGCTTCTGAACAATCCGGATTTCCTGGATCCATCTGGTTGCGCTCTGGGTAGATGCAAGCCGATGAAGAGTAAAAGATGCGGCGAACGCCTGATTTCCGTGCGGACTCGAGAACGTTAAGGTTGATTGTTGCTGAATTGTGCATAACCACGGCATCATGATCGCCGGTAAAGATATACCCTGCTCCCCCCATATCAGCAGCCAATTGGTAAATCTCGTCAATCTCGGATGTAGCGCGATCCGCCGTATGAGGATCCCCAAGGTCCCCGACTAGAAATTCCTGGCAATCTGACTTTGAGAATTCAGGGATCTTGAGATCCACTCCCCGGACCCAAAAACCCTCTTCAACGAGGTGCCTCGCTAAATGTGAACCAATGAAGCCGCCAGCTCCTGTCACTAGAATTCGCTTCATAACGTACTCCTTTGAGAGATAAAACCCCAATCATCGGGCCGATAGAATGGAGCTCCTATAGTGTCTTCCTGGATTTTGTCTTAACGAGGCAGAGATGCGACAAGGCGGAGCTGCAGTAGGCCGCCCTGTCTTCGAAGAACACTTAAGTTGCGCGATTTGATTGTGCGGAGTTCTTAGTGAAGCTGAAGTTTGTTGAATTGTCTGGTTGCTGTCCCAGTCTCATTGTCGCCTTGGCTGCCAGTAGCGCCTGCAGAGATGATGTAAACTGACTTGCCATCGTCGGTGATGATGAAGTCAAGCGGTGTCGTCAGGCCAAAATCGAAGGTTATATCGGTTGTTCCAGTGCAATCCGCGTTTACTGTGTATTTTGCGGTAAACGTCGGCCGCGAAATCGCACCGGCCACAGATTGGGTACTGGTGCCTGTCACGCCGCCCTTACCGTCCGCGACAAACCGACCCACAAGCGAGTATTGCAAACCGCCCGCAGTGATCCCGTTAACGCTGAAACCGTATCCGCCATTCAGACTGGAGTTTGAGCAGTGAGGAGCTGCCTGTTGGGTGTCCTGTTGAGCCACGCTAATGACGACTGCCTGGCTAAGGAATATCAAGAAGAGAATAAGCTGGCGCGTCGCGGTCGAGAAGTTGGTCAAGGTAGCCTCCAAATATTTTGTACGTTTTTGTCTTCGCTATTAGAAAGGTGAATGGAGACGACTTCGAAGACGGCAAGTCGTTCCGTCCGTATGCCTCCGAAGAGAGCAACAGAGTTCCAGGAGGAAACTATCTTGGGAATGGGGCAATTGGCGAGAAGACCTATTCTGAGACCAGTGTCATCTCATTATTGCCAATCAGCGAGATACCGATACTCAGCTTTCGCCATCGGTGGAGCGCTTTCAATGGGAGAAAGTTGAGGTGCACAAGTTGGAGACACGGGCAGGGATTGAGCTAGTCGAATTTTCTTGAGATTAGAACGCGCCTAGAGCGTTCAAACGGATGCTAGAGCAACTCTGTGATCCGGGCGGTCAACGCAGAACGCGATCGTCCCCATTCTTCGAAGTTGCGCAAGCATACCAATGAAACTCTCAGGTGCTAGTGCTCGACCAGGTTTGCCGTTAATCTTCTCCAGAATTGTCCAGCCGTTCGAAATACCGTCGATCTCTCTCAAGACAGCCACTAGAACCTCGTATCGGTCAGGAAGCGGCGATGGAAGAGCATAGACAGCCTCACCCCATTGCGTTTGCCAGGAAACCACCAAATCTGTGGGCACGTCTGGTCTCGGCTCGATCTGAACCGCATCACCAATCAAGGCAGGCACTAGTTCGAGTGGATGGGGATATGACGCCTCTTTCGTCACAACAAATCCGTCGAAGACACATGCGTCAAGACCCGACATTAGTAAACACCAAAGTGCATCTTCGGGTGTCTCAACGACAGGTTCACCTCTGGTGTTGAGAGATGTGTTTAGCAGAATGGGAACTCCTGTTCTTTCAAAGAAGCGTTTTACAACTGCATAATAAGTTCCATTTAGTTCTTTCGTGACAGTCTGCAGTCGGCCCGTTCCGTCGACGTGAACCACGGCTGGAATCAAACTGCGTTTATCTTCGCGTACAGGCACTACGCGCAGCATGAACGGGCTTTCAACTTCGACATCCTCGAGGTCGAACCATTCCGGTGCATGGTTCGCCAGCACGACCGGAGCAAAAGGCCGGAAGTCCTCACGATACTTCACTCGTGAGTTGAGAATGTTTTTCGCGTCCGCCCCTCGGGCGTCACAGAGGATGCTTCGCTGCCCCAATGCTCTAGGGCCCAATTCGCACCCCCCCGAGAACCAACCAATGATTTTCCCTTCGCAAAGGAGATCAACTGCTGCTTCGATCGAATTCTTCGTTTCTTGCTTAACCAGGAAAGGCGTGCTCTCGATCGCGTTTCTTATCGTCGCCGATGTGTAAGAACGCCCGAGTGAATCTCGCGTCAAGCGGATGTATCGGTTCCGAGAATTCAGCTGCCAGTCTGCAAAGAGTGCAGCACCGATAGCGGTTCCGCTGTCCTCCGCCGCGGGAATGATATAGACATTTTTGAAACCCGATTCGCGAACGATCCTCTCATTTGTAATTCCGTTTAGTGCCACTCCACCGGCCATCGCCAAGTTGTCACTGTTCGAGATTGCACGAAGTTGGCGGACGAGGTACATCATCGCGTACTCAAGTGCCCTTTGGACAGAACTGGCTAGATTGTAGTACTCGTGCAATTGGTTGGGATATCTTTGATTGTGCGGGAAGCGCTGGGTGACTAGGCTCGTGAATCGAAGATGTCCATCTTCGATTACGAGAAACTCCTCGATGGGAATTGTGGGTTTTCCGTATGGTGCGAGTCCCATCACTTTTCCCGCATCTAGGTTTGCCCCAAAAATCTGATCTGAAACTGAAGAAAACATATCGCCCAGACTGTTGAAACTTCTCATACCCTCCGCATTGCTCGAACTTCCGGTGTCGAGGTTTTCCACCCAACCGCCAGCGTACTTCAGAAGCGGTCTGATCTGAATCCCCTCAGCCTCATACATGGAGATTGTCTCTTTCGGACCCACGATCGCGTCGCTAACAGCTGCTCTCTCGTCGAGATCCAAATCTTCGAGGAATGAACCCCACCCATCCACTACCAGGACTGCGGCATCGGTGAATCCAGAGGTGCCAAATGCGCTAATTGCATGCCCAAGATGATGAGTTATCGTGCGCGCGCGGGTGCCCAACCGAGCTGTACGTAACCTGGGATTAGTGGATAGATCATTGTTTGGATGAGACAAGGGATGAAGAGAACAGATACAGCAGCATATAGCGTCCAAATCCTCTGGAGTGATGTCGGCCGCCTCGAGACAATAATTGAGAGCGAGACTTGGTAGGCAAGCCCATATTGGCGCGCGCTTTATTCCGGATATGCGTTCTTCTTGGATCGCAACGAAGAGTTCTCCATCCCTTAAGAGGCATGCGGAGCCATTGTGCGATGCTCCTAGTCCTAGAATCCACTGGCTTGGACTCATTGCGAATCTCCTTTGAGTCGTATTGCGTTACCATTCGCCAAACCATATGTCTGCATGGTGAGATCTGCGGAGGTGCAAACAAGTTTTCATTTGGGAGAGTGCATTGATGAGATACGCCTCGATGGAGGGACTCCGGCCGAGCGTGCAAAGAGTTGAACTAATACTTAGCGAAGCCCGTGTTCGAGACGAGGATGGTCTCCGCCATTTGTGTTATTGTCGGCTCTTCAAACAACTTGGCAAGAGGTAGTTCGACGCCGATTCTGCTGCGAACCTCAGCAACTAATTTGGTAGCGAGGAGAGAATGGCCGCCCAGTTCAAAGAAGTCGTCATTAATTCCAACTAGGTCAAGGCCAAGGAACTCCTCCCAGATTCCGGCTAGCGTCGTCTCCAGATCGTTGCGTGGCGCAACATAAACGTTCCTGAGGTTCGGCCGCGGAACCTTTGAGAAACGCAGATTGCTGCTGGCATCAAGAGGTTGATCGGAGCTTGTAAGATTTGGCCGAGTTAAGCCTTTCGCCCTATCGATCCAGAACCTCTTGCGTTCGAAAGGATATGTAGGTAGAGATATTCTCTGGGCCTCGCTCTGACGCACTCTAGACCACTTCAGCGACACGCCGACTTCCCAAAGCTGCGTTAGAACGGTCAGAACTGATCGTTGTTCGCTTGGGCCAATAGAAGGCGGCATGGCTGCGAACACCTGAGGGTCTTCGCGAGCCCGATCTTTATGAAGCGCCAGGCCCCGTAGTGTTTGGCCAGGTCCGATGTCGAGGAGCATTCTGTTCTCGCCACGGAGCAATTCAGTAAGACCGGCGTCGAATTGCACCGGAAGGCGCATTTGCCGGGACCAGTATTCAGGACTTTGCGCTTCGTCTTTCTGAATCCATGTCCCGGTGACGCCGGAGATGAAGGGAATTCGTGGAGGATTCAGACGAATTTTTCTAAGTTCGGAGAGAAAGGGCTCAATCGCTGGCTCAACTAGAGAGCTGTGAAATGCATGCGATGCCCGCAAAGGCTGACAAGCGATCCCTTCCGCTTTCAACTCAGTTCCGAAGGCTCTGATGGCATCGGGTGTTCCCGCGATAGTGCACAGATCAGGCGCGTTGAAAGCTGCGACAGCCAATTCGTCAGTTAGCCGAGGAGAGATCGAGGCACCGGATCGCGAGACTGCCAACATCGCGCCCGGAAGGATCTGCCGCATAAGCTGCCCTCTTATAGCAATGAGCCGGAGTGCTTCCTCAATGCTCATCACCTCTGCAAGGGCTGCGGCGGCGTATTCGCCGAGGCTGTGTCCAAACATCGATTCCGGCTCAATTCCCCAGGAGATCCAAAGTTTCGCGAGAGCATATTCGACGGCAAGGAGTGCCGGCTGCGCAATCCATGGCTCGCCAACGTCAATGTCGTGTGTCGACTCAGAAGAAGGAGTCTCGTACAAAACGGCCACAAGATCGACGTCAAGCAAAGGGGACAGAATATCGGAACACTGACGGATGTGCCGCCGGAATATAGGCTCCTTAACATAGAGATCTCTGCCCATGCCGGGGTATTGCGCACCTTGGCCCGGAAAAAGGAAGCTCACCACTGGAGAGGTCGCCGCCCAGCAGTTCTGAGATACTCCGACGCCATTATTAGCCGAGTCAAGCGCAGTGATTGCATCATTCATCCCGCTGCAGACCAGCGCATGGCGGAATCCAAAGGGATGGCGTCCCTCCTGCAGGGTAAACGCAACGTCGGAAAGGTTCAGCTGAGGGAGATTGCGGAGATGCTCAGCCAGGTTCCCGCAGACTCTATGAAGAGCTTCCTCGGATCGAGCAGAGAGAGGCAATATCTGTAGAGCTTCTTTTTCTACCGAGGATGGCAGAGGCGGAGCTTCCTCAAGAATGAGGTGGGCATTCGTACCACCGACGCCGAAGGCGCTGACGCCTGCCCTCCTTGGGGTGCTTGCTTCCTTCCATCGAGAAGTAACGGAATTGACATAAAAGCGCGTCCCTTGAAGGGTGATCTGCGGATTCGGTTTCTCATAGTAGAGTGAGGCCGGAATCGTCTGGTACCTTAGGCTAAGCGCCGTTTTGATGAGCCCTGACATCCCCGCAGCCGCGTCCAGATGTCCCACATTTGTCTTTACGGAGCCGATTGCGCAAGATCCCGGAGCGCCTTTGCCGAATGCCTTCATGAGTGCACGGACTTCAATGGCATCGCCCAACGGTGTCCCCGTGCCGTGGCACTCAACGTAGCCAATGGTGTCCGGTGACACATCCGCAACTCGCAATGCTTCACGGATGACGTTCATCTGGCCTTGGGCGCTTGGCGTTGTAAAACTTGCTTTGTCCGAACCGTCGTTATTGATGGCTGAGCCGCGAATAACAGCGTAAATGGAATCGTGGCTGGCAAGCGCGTCACCGAGCCGCTTGAGGACGACAGTTCCCGCACCGTTTCCGAAAACCATCCCACGGGCTGCGGCATCGAAAGCACGGCAGCGCCCATCGGGAGACTGAAGCGAGCCTTCCTCATATCGATAACCAACGTAATGTGGGACACTGATGGCGACTCCACCGGCCAGCGCGACATTGCATTGCTGTTTCTTGAGGCTTTCACAAGCGAGATGAACGGCAACAAGCGAGGTCGAACAAGCAGTTTGAATGGAAACGGCTGGCCCCGTGAGATTGAGGAAGTGCGATACTCGACTGGTGAGAAACGCTAGATCGTTTCCTAGTCCCAGGTGGACCGGACCTACTGCCTGAACGAGCCCTGGGTGAGAAAAGATGTTGAGCAGGTAGGTGTCTGTTCGAGCACCGGCAAACACTCCCATCGCATTCCCGCAGCTCCTTGGGTCGTATCCCGCATCTTCCAGAGCTTCCCAGCAGCATTCCAGAAAAACTCTATGCTGCGGATCCATGAGTTCGGCTTCCCGGGGAGGAATTCCGAAGAACTCTGCATCAAATTGTTCCACATTCTCGAGCACCGCGGCCGCAGCAACATAATCAGGGTCCTCGTAAACATCCGAACCGATGCCCTCCGATTCAAGCTGTTCTGGCGAAAGTCGAGAAATGCAGTCCTCCGCGTTGTAGAGCTTGATCCAGAATTCGCGCACATTTTTCGCCATGGGAAACCGTCCGGCCATACCGACGATGGCGATGGGCTCCGAACCGCTTCCATTCCATGCAAAGATTTGGTCGAGGGTTTCATTGTCAGGCATGTACTTCTCCTCAAATCTTGGTGGCGGGAGGACTCAACCGCCGGCTAATGCAGCAATTAACGCCGGTAGCCTCTGAAAGTGCTGGATTGGCGAGTCAAGCGTCCTGAACTATGGGCAATCCGCAACCGATGTGTCGACTGAGTATTGGTTTGAGATAGTTATTGATCAGCCCAAGCACTGCTTCAGATGAATCGATCATGAAGTGATGGCCGCCGGGAACGATATGAAACAAGAACTGCCCATGAGTATGTCGATTCCATTCCAATTGGCGTTGGTGACTAATGTAGATGTCGTCAGCTCCGCGGATGACGACGATGGGAGTTTTAATAGGCGCGGCATCGCGATATCGGTAATTGACGTACAGCTCGAAATCGGCTTGGAACATCGGAAGCAGAAGTGCAATCAGTTCGACATTATCGAGGAGAGTGGTATCAGTACCAGAAATCTTTCGCAGGTCTCGTTGAATCTGTTCCTTGGTTAGCGTAAGCGGCTCTCCTGAAGAAATACATGTATGTGGTGCAGGGGCTCCACTCGCGACGAAAAGCTCCGCCCGACCTCGACCTGTCGCTTCTAATCGCTGGAGTAGTTCGTAGGCGATGAGTGACCCAAGGCTGTGGCCAAAAAATACATATGGTGGATCGAGCGCCGGCCCGATCTCACGCTCGAGATGCTCCACGATTTCGTCCATGTTGCGGATATATTGCTCCCGGAGACGATTCTCTCTGCCAGGAAGTTGTACCCCCAGAACCTCGACCTCCGCTGGCAGGCGATCAATCCATGGCCTGAAAATCGACGCGCTAGATCCTGCAAAGGGAAAACAGACTAGCCTCAAGGATGGCTTCGCACTCTTGGAGATTCGAAGGAGCCAACGGTTCTCGGTTGAAACGTGTATGGGCATTGGGGATGTGGCTGTGACTGGAAAAGATCGAAGACTGTTCTATGACTCTCGTGAAGAACCTGCAATTAGGAGGGGCGCGTCGGAAGTGGCGGTACCGTGGTGAGCCTCCGCAACCATCTCATCTATGGTGACGGCAAGACTGGCTATATCGAGGGCCTCATACAGATGTACAACTTCTAGCTGGATTCCGTAGTGTTCCTTCAGCTGAGATGCGACGGACGCAGCCATTAACGAGTCTGCTCCGAGCGCGAAGAAGTTGTCGCGGATTCCAAGAGGCCGAATGCCGAACACAGGTTCAAGAATCGATACGAGGCGAATCTGCGTCAGAGTCGAGGGCCCAACGAAGGGCGTCGAGAGACGTGGGCGAGTGTGGACGGTAATTGGAAGTGATGCGGTGGTGTTCGAGCCATCAACGATCGCAGACTGTTGAACGGAGGCGGCGGATTCCGATTCAGCCGATGTTGTACGCTCCAGCCAGCATCGTTGCCGCTCAAACGGGTAGGTAGGAAGCGAGATACGACGTACATCTTTTCTGGCATAGACCGAATTCCAGTCAATTGTTACTCCACATACCCAGAGCGACCCTAGCGTCGACAGAAGTGACGCATACTCGGTCTTTTCACTTGCCGTTGAGGAGAGAGCGACCTGATTTTTCGAGGCGAGTGGAAACCGGTTTGCGAGCTGCTGTAGAACTCGCTGCGGTCCGACTTCGAGAAAGATAGCATCTGATTGTGCATGAGCCTCTCTCATGTTTTCGTGGAAACGCACGGTGTTTCGAAGGTGATTTACCCAATAGGCGGGATCGACGGCCTGGGCCGCTGTGATCAGAGTTCCTGTAAGGTTCGACATCCACGAAATGCGCGGAGGGGAAAGGGTGATGCCCATGAGGCATTCGTGAAAGGCGTCGAGAATCGGGTCCATCAGCGGGGAGTGGAAGGCTCTCGAAACCGCGAGTTGCCTGCAATGGATGCCATCAGCCTCAAGTCGACGATGGAGGCTGTCAATTGCAATCTCTGATCCTGAAAACACGCTCTGCGAAGGCCCGTTTACAGCAGCCAAAGAGATGGCATCGCTGGTGAACGACATGGCCTCGGTCTCCGCTAACGGCGCGCTGAGCATGGCACCTCGTTCCGTGGATTGCATCAGTTGTCCCCGAATAGTGATCAGCTGGAGCGCCTCTTCCAGATTCAGTGTTCCCCCAATCGAAGCTGCGACGTATTCGCCGAGGCTGTGGCCAATCATCAGCTCTGGTTTGACACCCCAGTTGATCAGCAACTGGGCTAACGCATATTCAAATGCGAAGAGCAGAGGCTGCGCGTATTCAGTCTGGTCGAGGAGCTTGTCTGCTTCCCCCGTTGTGTTCGTGTGCATGAGAGAACGGGGATCCCGACTCATAAACCGGGATAACAGATCGAGGCAGGCATCGAATGTTTCCCGGAAGACCGGTTCTGCTCGGTAAATCTCATGTCCCATGTGGAGTGTTTGCGATCCCTGGCCTGGAAACATCAGGATGACCGGGGGAGGAGCAGTTGAAATGCTCACAGGCGAGCGGTGAGCAGCCACAACGTCAGTCATGGAGCCGCTGTTAGTTGAGGCTATGACCTGGGCATGACGCCACGCGAGTTGTCTTCGCCCCGTAGCGAGCGTGAACGCTGCGTCTGCGAGGGCCACGTGCGGCTGAGCTAGAAGATGAGCGCTCATCGCGGGGACTATCCGGTCCAGAGCTGTCTCCGAAGCAGCAGAATGGATGAGAAGATGGAGAGCGTTATCCTTTCGGTGAAAGTTTTCTGAGGCTACCGCCTCAAGAACCACATGGGCATTGGTTCCACCTACACCGAAGGCGCTGACACTCGCCGCCCTCCTGCAATGAGTGGTCGGCCATTCCCGTAGCTCAGTGTTGACGTGAAACGGAGTTCCGCTAAAGTCGATGTGTGGATTCGGCTTTGTGTAATGCAGGCTAGGTGGAATCAGCCCGTGTCTCAAAATCAGCGCTGTCTTGATAAATCCCGATATTCCCGCTGCACAATCGAGGTGGCCGATGTTGGTCTTTACCGAGCCAATTAGACATCGGTGGCCGTTAGCCCGATGAGTTCGATAGGCGCGTGCTAGCGCCGCAATCTCGATGGGATCTCCCAGTGGAGTTCCAGTTCCATGAGCCTCGACATAACCAATCTCTTCGGGAGAGATATTCGCGTTTGCCATCGCTTCGGCAATTGCGAGAGCTTGACCCTCGACGCTGGGCGCGGTGTATCCAACCTTGGCGGCCCCGTCATTATTGACCGCTGAACCCTTGATGACGGCGTAGATTTGGTCCCGATTTCGCGCAGCGTCCTCATAGCGTTTAAGGACGACCATACCGGCTCCATTTCCAAACACGGTGCCGTCCGCCTCGACATCGAATGCGCGGCAGGTGCCCGTCGCCGAGAACATCCCCCCTGAAAAATGGGGATAGCCGTACCGAAGATGGAAGTTCAGGGCCGCCCCTCCTGCGAGAGCCATGTCGGACTCCCCGGATAAAAGGCTTTGACAAGCCAGGTGAACAGCGACGAGCGATGTGGAGCATGCGCATTGCACTGTGTGACTCATACCCTTGAGGCCGAGCTTGTATGAGATGCGAGTTGCCAAAAAGTCCGGGCTGCTGGCTAGATTCAGCTGTACCATGTCGATCTGTCGGAGCAAATCGGGAATACTCATCAGATGGGATATCAGATAAGTGTTCAAAGAGCACCCGGCAAAGACGGAGACCTGCCCTGGATGTCGATTCGGATCCTGTCCTGCATCTTCTAGTGCTTCATAGGCGCATTCGAGCAGAAGGCGATGCTGGGGGTCGATGATCGCCGCTTCGCTGGGAGTGAAGCCAAAGAAATGCGCATCGAATAACTCTACGTCTTCAGGGAACGCGGCTTTGCGGACATAGTTTTCACGTTTCCAAACCGAAGGATGAACGTCAGATGCGAGGAGGTCTTCCTCGGAGAGGTCTCGGATGGCGTCTTTCCCCTCGCAGAGATTATTCCAAAAGGCAGCGATGTTCGAAGCTCCCGGGAGCCTTGCAGCCATCCCGATAACCGCTATGTCCGTCATAGAATAGTTCCTCAGAGAACGAAGTACTGATAGACCGGTTTACACCCCAGGCACAAGGACGTCTTCATCACTTTTCTGTTCTTGCCTGTGCCTGCGGGCCGAGCCCCTGTCACGGCTCTGTCCAAGCTGTTCACCTCTATTGCCTTGCGAAGAGAGAATTTCGGCCATGCCTCTAACACTCACACCCTCGAAGATCGCGACGATTGGGATCTCCATTCCAAGCGTCTTTCGGAGCCGGGAGACGATTCTTAGAGCCAGGAGGGAGTTCCCACCGAGCTCGAAGAATTTGTCGTCCCGGCCCACTCTAGCAACGCCGAGATGCTCCTGCCATGCAAGGGCAATTGATTCTTCCAGTTCACTTGCGGGAGGCACATATTGCTGACCTGAATCCTGGGTGAGATCCTCGTTAAGAGCATGATCGCTCGGGTTGAGTTGTGATTTCTTTGCAGCGGGAGCGGGGTCGATCGATCGTCGATACCTCGCCTCCATGTTTCCGGTTGAGACAACAAAGGAGCCATCCGCTGCGCTCTGCAACAGGAGGATTAGAGCTTTCATTGCGTCGCCAGGCTTTACTGCATACTCTCGAAGCGCCTGCGGTAATCCGGTAGGTGAGTCATAGCGTGATGTGAGCCATGCGTCCCATGCCACGCTGATCCATTTCGTCCTGGACGAGATACTCCGGTGGACGTTGGCTGCCGATTCGGCGGCGGCATTCGCTGCGGCGTAGGTCGAGAGTCCGACTCCACCTAATACCGCGGCGGTCGATGAAAACTGCACAACGAAGTCAAGGTCGCAGTCTCCCATCGCGCGCTCGATGTTCCGAATTCCGTAGACCTTCGCTTCGGTGATTGCATTCACTTGCTCTTTGTCTGCATCGGCGGCGAGGTGAACGACGCTTTGGCCAGTCGCTCCCGCAAGGTGAAATACCCCGTGAATAACACCAAATTTATCGAGAACGTCGCGAGTGACCCGTCGCACCGACTCTTCGCTTACGATATCGCCTCGGAGAGTGAGAATCTCGCCGCCCTCGTGCTTCAGTTGGTTGAGAGCACGGAGCTGCGGAGTCAGTGTTTTCTCTATCTCTGAATCTAGGACCTGATCCGCTTCTGAGAGGAGAGGAAGGCTATGCCGAGCGACAATCGCTATGCGGGCTTTGGCGTTCTCATGGAGACTTCGGGCAATCTCCAGCCCTATCTCTCCTGTACCTCCCCAGATAAGATAGACCCCGTTCTCCCGGAGCAAAGGCGAAGTTCCAGCCTGAGGTAAGTGCAAGGCGGGATAGTGGGGAGACCAGCGGTGAGTTCCACGGAGGGCTACGACTGGAACGGGGTCCGCCGTAAACAACTCATCCCAGATCCTTGCCGAGAGAAGCGAGAGCTGATTGCGGGATCGATTGCCAACGTCGATCAAACGGCAACGGACTCCAGGATTTTCCTGCGGGATCACGCGGCAGGGACCGATTAACAAGGATTTCTCCGATATCGCCCAGTCCGCATCGTCCACCTCAAAGACCCGATCCGAAACAACCGAGATATCGAGTTGGGCCCCACTGTCGGTTTCGAGGAAAGAGCGCAACAGCCGGCTGAGACTGAGTACACCGTATGTTGTGACATGTTCTAGTTTTTCGGCATCTGTAAATGAGTCGAAGTCTGAAACTAAGTTCCACATATGCAGAATGGATATCCCATCTAAAGCGCGATCCGCGACTTCGGCAAATACCCTGGAATAATCGTTTTGATCGAGTGGATCGATCCTAAAATCGACTTGGATTTTGTAATCCCGTCGCGAGCTATCCCCGATAACGAAGACTTTGCATCCCGACTCTCTCAACTTGTCGACCAATGCGGTACAAATCGGGTGCTCCTGTGCGAAGACGAGCCACGTGCGCGTCGCTTCGGTCATCTCGATCTCTGCTGGCAACATTGGAACGCTTCTCCAGCCGGGAGAGTAAAACCACGAACTGATCTCCGGCGCCCTAAAATTCAGTAGGCGTTCTAAGCTCTGGTCGTCGGAGGGCGGTTCGATCCAATGCTTTTGCCGCTCGAATGCGTAGGTTGGTAGTGGTACTCGCGCCCGTGGTTCTTCGTGGTAGAGCGCCAACCAATCATCGACCACTCCGTGCGCCCAGAGCCGAGCCGAGGCACGGTGAAGAAACGTGTCATCTGTTTCCTGATCGTAAGGATGTCTCATAGACGAAACTGCAATCACGGCGCGATCCTTCGTCGTCAACGTTTGAGACAAAGTGGAAAGCGCATTCGCCGGCCCGACTTCGAGGAAGATGCGGTCAGGCTTGCGAAGCAGTTCTTCCATGCCATCGTGAAAGCGGACAGTCTGGCGAAGATGCTTTACCCAATACAGCTGGTCGTCTATGAGGTCTGGCGTGATCCAATCCCCGGTCAGATTGGAGATATAAGGTATCTCTGGAGGATGCGTTTTGAGGTTTGATACAAAGGCCTGGAACTCCGGGAGAATCGGTTCAACCAGCGAGGAGTGACTTGAAACAGAGATCCGTAGCCGCCGAGATTCGACCTCTTCCCCCTTAAGGAGCCTCTCCAGGTTTTCGATTGCCATAACGGTTCCTGACACTACCGTCTGTGCCGGGCCGTTCACAGCAGCGATCGAGAGATCTGCCGAGAGATATGGCTTCACCTCCGCCACGGTCAATGGCACACTCAGCATGGCTCCATGCGAAATTTGGCTCATGAGCTTCGCCCGGACTGCGACAATTCCGAGCGCATCCTCAAGGCTCAGAACACCCGATAGACATGCTGCGGTATATTCACCGAGGCTGTGACCGATCATTGCAGCGGGCTGTAGACCCCACTCCATCCAGAGGCGGGCCAGGGCATACTCTATGGTGAACAACGCGGGAAGGCCGATCTCTGTCCCGCGCATGATCTCAGTTGCTTCGGAAGATGGGATCTCGGGAAAAAGATGAGCACGCAGATCGCAACCGAGACGCGGAGTGAGGATCTTCGAACACTCATTGACGTAACGCTGGAAGACGGGCTCGGTTGTATAGAGACCAGCTCCCATCTGGAGATATTGGGAGCCTCCTCCTGGAAACATAAAGATGACTTCGCGAGTGCGTCCAGCAGTATCCTGAGTGACCCTCCAGGTTTGCGAGTCGCCGCGTAATGCCGGAGCCGCGTCAGAGAGTTTGGCGCAGATGACTGCTCTCCGGTGGCGAAAGCTGTTTCGACCATTTTGTAACGTGTATGCCACGTCGGCCGGATGTAGATGGGGATTCTCAACGAGGAAGGCTGCCACTCGCGTCGTTACTTCTTCAAGCGCGCGAGACGTCTTGGCGGAGACGCACAGGATGTGTTTGGATCGCCTCGACTCAATTGACTGGCTCGTGTTCGCCTCCTCAAGAACAACATGGGCGTTAGTGCCGCCGATGCCGAAAGAACTCACTCCTGCCCGGCGCGGCCCGTTTCTATTCGGCCAGTCTCTCAAAGTCGAATTCACGTAAAACGGCGTCGAGGCAAAGTCGATCTGAGGGTTTGGGTTTTCAAAGTGCAGACTCGGCGGCAGCTCTGCATTTTCCAGGGCGAGGGCAGTCTTGATCAGACCAGCGACGCCGGCGGCCGCGTCGAGATGTCCAATGTTGGTCTTCACAGATCCTATGGCACAAAAGCCGTTGTCACCGGTGACCGCTCGGAAGGCGTTGGTTAGAGCTGTGACTTCAGCGGGATCCCCGAGAGGTGTTGCGGTACCGTGGCACTCAACATAGGTGACCGATCGCGCGTCAACCCCAGCGAGGGATTGCGCTGCGCGAATAACCTCTGCCTGGCCCGAAACGCCCGGGGCGGTATATCCTAGTTTTCCGCTACCATCGTTATTGACTGCCGAACCGCGAATAACAGCAACGATGTGGTCACGGTTTGCAATGGCATCCTCAAGGCGCCTGAGAACGACGATCCCTACTCCGCTGCCAAATACGGTTCCCTCGGCGGAAGCATCGAATGCGCGACAACGCCCATCAGAGGAGCACAGGCCTCCAGGCTGAAACATGTAACCTCGTCTTTGCGGAGTCTGGATCGACACACCTCCTGCGAGAGCCATGTCGCACTGGTAGCTCAGGAGACTTTGGCAGGCGAGATGAACGGCCACCAGAGACGTCGAGCACCCCGTCTGTACATCGATACTCGGTCCGTGAAGATTGAGTTTGTAGGAGATACGCGTCGCCAGGAAATCCTTGTCGTTGCCGATCATCGCCTGCAAACTGTCGGCCGCATGTGGATCGTTCAGGTTCGGGAGGAGGTTGTATAGCAGATAACTGCTTAGACTTGTCCCAGCGAACACGCCGAGAGGCTGGGGGCTTCGATCCGGCTTGTATCCGGACGATTCGAGAGCTTCCCAGGCGCACTCAAGGAAGACTCGATGTTGCGGATCCATTAGAGCCGCTTCCTTCGGCGCAAAGCCGAAGAAGCTAGCATCGAAGCAGTCGGAATCGGTGAGGATCGGGGCGGCCCGGACGAATTCTGGAGACTGATAGCGGTCGGGTCTCACTCCAAAAGATCGCATCTCATCTTCAGTGAAATGGCTGATCGAATCGAATCCATTGTGGAGGTTCTGCCAGAACTCACGCACGTTCGCTGCGCCTGGGAATCGGCAGGCCATACCAACAATCGCGACGCTCAGAGACGGTATGTTTTCTGTGGTCATGACGCAACGGGCCTCATTGAAACAGCGTTCTTCCGCATCTCATCGAGCCTCTTCCGTTGCAATGTTGCACGGTCAGCCTCGGGCAGAATCGGCTTGCCGTTTGGATTAACGTCGTCAGGCGACAGAGACCCGGCTAGCTGACGTATCGTGGGATTCTCCAACAATTTGATCAATGGAAATTGGTGCCCGAGCCGCTCTGTCAGTGCGGTGTGCACCTGTACCATCAACAAGGAATGTCCACCTAAATCAAAGAAGTTGTCATCAAGTCCCACAGCGTCGAGCTTGAGGACCTTTTGCCATATCTCCATCACACAAGATTCGAGGTGTCCTGGTGGAAGGGATAGACGTCTGTGTCCATTCGACGGAACAGGATAAGAGGTTAGCTCCAACCGTTCGAGCTGCTTCCGGTCCACCTTGCCGCTCGTCATCAATGGGATCTTGTCGATAGGCATAAAGATGGAAGGGATCATGTACTCCGGCAGCGCCACACGGAGGTACGCCCTGAGATCATCTACGGAAATCGCCCGGTCCCCGGCAACGACGTAAAACGCAGCCAGACGAACATCATCGCCGTCACCCCACTTGATGACGGCGACATCGCGGATGTTATGGTGAGCGGCAAGTGCGAGTTCGATCTCCGAAAGTTCCACGCGGAAGCCGCGAATCTTTACCTGGTTATCTGTCCGACCAAGGATTTCGATGCAGCCGTTTGGAAGATATCTGGCGAGATCGCCTGTCCGATAGAGGCGAGCACCTTCGCGAGGGCGAAAGCGGTCTGAGATGAATCTCTCCTTCGTCAGGTCTTCGCGCCCCCAATAGCCACGGGCGACGCCGTCTCCTCCGATCACCAGTTCGCCGATAGCGCCGAATGGAGCCAGAAGGTCATGGCGATCGAGAATGTAGCACTGGGTATTCGCAATCGGTCGACCGACTGAAATTGGTGGCTCTCCGGTCTGCATCTCCTGCATTGTGGACCAAATGGTGGTCTCTGTTGGGCCGTACATATTAAAGATGCGGCAGTTGTATCGCTCCCGAACTTTGTCCACGAGAAGTCCTGGTAAGGGTTCGCCTCCAATCAGTAGAGTGTCTACTATGCCGAGCAGACTATCGTCACCCTCGGCCAGCAGTAGCTTCATCATCGAAGGAGTGCACTGCAGGAATGTCTGTGGCCCGTGGTCCAGTTCAAAAGAAACGCGTTGTCTCGACGTTGCTTCGGGTTGACTCTCCTGCATCAGACTACGCAGAAGAGGAAGGCTTTGAAGCACCAGATCAGTATCTACACCGAAGTCGATAAGACATGCAATCTCGGTGACTCCTGTCTTTGAGATCCGGTCTACGATTTCCTTACAGCTTTCAACTGTGCCAAATAAGCCGCTCGTCTCCCAGTAACGATTGAATGCGAAGTCGAGGAGATCATCGAGATCCTTCGGCGTCAGATTCTTGAGGTCGACGGGAAGATTGAGGGACGCGATGAGCTTTTCGACGAGCCCCAGAGAAGTTCTGAGATACTCGCGAAACGGCACTCGGATTCTTTCTCGCACTGTGTCTCGGTCGTCTCCGAGATAGGTGTGCAACATAAGTGTCACTTGTCTGGTGGTAGGATCGAAGCCGTTCTTTTGCAGTGCCTCATGATAGCGCTCGACGTTCGCGGCAACCTCATCGAGGGTTTGGCCGAGAAGATGTGTCAGAAGATTTGCGCCAAGATTTCCCGCAAGATCAAAAGTAGCCGACGTTCCTGAGGCAGTAATCCAGATGGGAAGTTCCGCTTGAACCGGAGAAGGATATAAATGGATGGGAATCGCCGTCCCTCTGCCATTTACTGCTTCGACAGATTCTCCTTTCCAAAGACGCCGTAGACGTTCGATCCCTGCGACCATGATCTCCCGTCGATTGTCGTATCGGTCAGGAGCAAGAACGAAATCATCTACATGCCATCCGGAGGCAAATGCCACGCCTGCGCGTCCTCCGGAAAGATTGTCGATCGTGGACCACTCTTCCGCCACGCGAATGGGGTCGTGGAGAGGGAGCACTACGCTCCCCGCCCGGATGGCAATGCGGTCCGTCACCGCGGCGAGCGCGGCGCTGGTGAGTGATGGATTTGGATATGAGCCGCCGAATCGGTGGAAGTGGCGTTCCGGAGTCCAGACTGCGGAAAAACCGT
>Ga0097680_1000466_pt1 | contig 74072 bp, 57 predicted proteins | sample ThiBiot_750_biof_2_FD_72844 | JGI IMG/M metagenome (GOLD analysis project Ga0097680, IMG submission 72844) | Wastewater bioreactor microbial communities from Cape Town, South Africa - Thiocy_cont_750_biof - 1398105538117 (version 2) (version 2) ...
CGCACGATGAGTATTCTCGTCGATGTTGCCAAGGAGCTTCTCGGCATGTTCCTCGCCGACGCGAGGCTTGCTACAGCGACGCTGCTACTGGTCGCGATCGTGGCTGCTCTGCTCGCGGGATATGTCGAGCCGCTTTTGGGCGGTGCCGTCCTTCTCCTTGGGTGTCTCGCACTTCTGGTCGAAGCAACCGTCCGTGAGGCCAGACATCGAAGTATTTCATGAAGATGGTGACGAGCGCTTGGCCAAAGCGCGTACCAGGACAGTAACGGGTGATCGTCCATGCCATGTTGATACCTGGCTCTGTCGGTCGACCTGAATATCTGATGGCCAATGTTTCGGCCGGCGCAGAAGACGCTATCGAAAGCCTCAGCTTCCCCACATTTCACCACGATCGAACCGCAATCCATTCAATCAGGGTTCATTCGGCACGCTCTATGCTGCGCTTCGCAACCCGATGGAGTCCTCAATGCGAAAGGTGTTCCTGGCTGTTACGTCTGCTGCGGCTCTGGGTGGCCTGGCCATGACAGCCGCCAATGCGATGCCGGTCGCTCCAGCGCTGCCCGCGGCGTCCAATGTGGATCAGGTTCGCTGGGTTTGTAATGAATGGGGCCGCTGCTGGCGGAGTCGGGATTACGATCGCCCCTACCGCTACTATCGTGACAACGACGATGACTGGCGATGGCGCCGCTACCGACATGGGAAAGGCTATTACGGCGGGTCACATGATCGGGGTTGGCATGGTGGCTGGCATCGTCGTTGGAACGACGACGATTGATGTGTCGATAAGCAAGTATTCACCGGACAATCTGATACTTTCATCATTCTCGGGCACGGCAGCGTAGCCGTCGTGCCCGACCATCGTAGAGGTTCCATTCATGGCAAATCTGAAGACGGCAGTGTTTATTGCCCTGCTCGGGATTGTGCTGGCAGGCTGCGCTCAGACCTATGGGGAGCAGCGCACCGCTACTGGCGCCGTCCTGGGTGGGGCCACGGGCGCACTCCTTGGTCAGGCCATTGGCGGAAATACTGGAAGTACGCTCCTCGGCGCTGGCGCCGGCGCCTTGCTCGGAGCGGCCGTCGCTGATTCAACCAACCCACGTCCAGGCGGTCCGCCAATGTGCCGCTACCGCGCCCCTGACGGACGCATCTATGTTGCTGAATGCGACGAACGCTATTACCGAGGACGGTACTGATAGCGGACGTCTCAAGCCAGAGGTGAGCCTTCCGCCTCGCTATACCGGCAATGGCCCTACCGGCACAGAGGCAGCCGGCCATCCAACATAATGGGGCGCCGAAGCAGGCCACCACGCCGGCGCTCCAACGACCATTCGCGTCGTTTCGACACGTTATTCGATTTGCTAACCCGGCTGCGGGTGAGGCTCCCCGCCTGGGTCGAGCTGCATGCCTCCATTGCTGTCTTTCTCGACAAGGACAATTGGAACGCTGACCGCCGCCGGGGCGCAGTCAGGCCCGGCCCGCGCCGATTCATCTCATGATGTCTACGTCTTCACTTCGAGGCGCAGCAGCCGCAAAGCGTTCGCGGTCACGAGTACCGTTGCCCCGGTATCAGCCAGAATAGCCATCCAGAGCGGCGTCGCGCCAACCAGCGTGGTGACCAGAAAAACACTCTTCAAGCCAAGCGCGAGCGCGATGTTCTGCCAGATGTTGGACAGGGTCGCGCGCGAAAGCGCGATCAGTTCGGCAACGCCGGTGACACGGTTTTTCAGGAGGGCCGCGTCTGCGGTCTCCAACGCAACGTCGGTCCCGCCTCCCATGGCGATGCCGACCGAGGACGCGGCAAGCGCCGGGGCGTCATTGATACCGTCGCCGACCATGGCGATGGGCCCTTCACTTTTATAAGCCGCTATCGCGGCAAGCTTGGCGTCTGGCATTAGCTCGGCTCGGGCTTCAAGGCCGAGCGCGCCGCCGATCGCAGCGGCGGCACGAGCATTGTCGCCGGTCAGCATAATCGGGCGAATGCCAAGCGCGCGCAGCTTGGCAAGACCGCCGGCGGCATCCGGACGTGGCTCGTCGCGCAATGCGATCAGTCCGAGGAGACGCTTGCCTTCGCTGACGAGAGCGACTGTCTTGCCCTGCCTTTCCAGGCCTTCGACGTGCTTCTTAATCTCATCCGAGATGTCGCACTGCTCGGCCGCATGACGAGGCGATCCCACCGAGACGAAGCCAGATTTGAGCCGGGCCGTGACAGCCTTTCCGGGCGTCGCGATCCCGCCACCGAATGCCTGCGGAATGTCGAGACCCCGCCTTTCAGCCTCGGCGACGATGGCTACCCCGAGTGGATGGCTGGAACCACGCTCGACGGCGGCCGCTTTCGTCAGCGTCTCGGCCTCATTGCCTTCGATCGGAAGAATGTCTGTGACCTGTGGATGTCCGACGGTCAGCGTGCCGGTCTTATCGAAGGCAACGGTTCTGACCTTGCCGAGTGTCTCCAGAGCCGCACCACCTTTGACGAGAAGGCCGCGCCGCGCGCCACTTGCTAAGCCCGACGCAATGGCGGCTGGAGTGGAGATGACGAGCGCACAGGGACAGGCGATCAGCAGCACCGCCAATCCGCGATAGACCCAGGTGAACCAGTCGGCGCCGAGCATGAGCGGGGGGACGAGCACAACGAGCACCGACATGACAATCGCCGCCGGCGTATACCAGCGGCTGAAGCGGTCGATGAAGCGGGCTGTCGGCGCCTTCGAGGCCTGCGCCTCCTCGACCATGTGGATGATGCGAGCAATCGTGTTGTCCGCCGCAGTCCGCGTGATCTCGACTCGCAACTCACCATTGGCATTGATGCTGCCGGCGTAAATTGTCGATCCAGGCTCCTTGCTGACCGGAACAGATTCACCGGTCACCGGTGCCTCATTAACCTCCGATATGCCCTCGATCACTGTTCCGTCCGAGGGAACACGATCACCGGGGCGGACAATCACCGTGTCGCCGATGATGAGAGCTTCGACCGGAACCGTCTCCACGTTCGAGCCGCTTTGGCGAAGTGCCGTGCGCGGGACGAGATCGATCAGCGCCTTGATGCCGGCGCGCGCCCGACCGGCGGCGATCCCTTCCAACAACTCGCCGACCGCAAACAGAAATACGACGACAGCCGCCTCTTCCGCCGCGCCGATCGCGACCGCGCCGATTGCAGCGATCGACATCAGCATCTCAATACTGAACGGCGTGCCCGACAACGCGCCAGCAAGCGCACGCCGGCCGATCGGAACCAGGCCAACCAACGTGGCGGCGATATAGGCCCAACTCGACCAGGCCGGTTCGACATGAGAAACACCAAAAGCCAGTATCAGCAGGGCGGCGCTGCCGATAACCAGTCGCCCCTTCGGCGACGACCACCAGGCGCTTTCCGTCGCATCACCACCATCGTCGCGGAACGTGGACGCGGCGGGTCCGGACGGATCGACAGGCGCGTATCCGAGCGCCCTGATCCTGGCTTCAATTGCTTGTTTGGAGGTGCGGTCTTCGTCGAGCACCAGGGACAGCGACTGCAGGCCGTAGTTGACGTCAATATCGCTGACGCCGGGCAGCCTCTTCATCGCATTCTCGATTTTTATGGCACAGGCGCCGCAATCCATGCCTTCGACATGCAACTTCAAAGGAATGGCAGTAGCCATGGGCATCACCTCGACAGGTCCGACGTGACCACCCATATGCACCCTGTAGTCACTACAGGGTCAACACCATGACGGGCAATTATCTGGCGATCGGCGAGTTGGGGCAAAGAACGGACACCAAGGTCGAGACCATCCGCTATTATGAACGGATCGGGCTGCTTGCTGCGCCGGGTCGGACAGCCGGAAACTACCGCGCATACAGCACAGAGCACTTAAATCGGCTGAGTTTCATCCGGCGATCACGAGATCTCGGGTTTTCGCTCGATCAAATTCGAGCATTGCTCGATTTGGCCGACCAGCGCGATCGGTCTTGCAAGGCCGTCGATGTCATCGCCAAAGAGCACTTGGCTGAAGTCGACCGAAAGATCACTGACCTGCGCGCATTGCGTCGCGAGCTGGACAGTATGATCGATCAATGCCGCTGCGGCACCGTTGCCGATTGTCGGATCATCGAAGCTCTATCACCCCAAGCTCAACGCCGACCGAGATAACTGGGGCGTTTTCTGCTCCCGGATTGTCACACTGACCCTAAAGAATGTTGGTGATCATCCGATCGGCTCGCGTCCCTTCCCGATAGAGTGAGCGGACCAGCATGGCAGCAACAATCCCGGTCGAGGCCCCGCCGAGAACGTCGCCAACATAATGTGTTCCGACGTAGACGCGGGAAATCGTCACAAGCACGGCAGCGGCTAGGAACCACAGACCAAGCCGCCGCATGCCGTGCAGCAGAAAGGCCGCAGCGATGGCAAAGGTCGCGGTGGCGTGATCGGAGGGGAATGACGGATCGGCGCTGCGGTCGATCAGAAGGTGCGTGATGCCGCCGTCATATGGCCGTAGCCGATGGACGAACAACAGGATGATCTGATTAATCGCAAGGCCAAGGAGAAAGGAAAACCCCGCGGCGAAGAGAACGTGCCTGTTATGCGATCTGTCCGAACCTCGCCACCATTGTCCGGCGACAGCCAGGACAAGAAGCGGAATGCCGACCGCCGAGATCGAGATCATCAGGAAGTCGATCGTGGTGCTTGCTCCGGCGAGGCCGTTGATGGTGCGGGTCGCTGCGGCGTCGACATCGTAAAGCTGCAACTCTGAATCCTCATCTCGTTGTCGGCATCTTGTGAAAGTGTTGGTGCGTGGTCCTTCAGACTTGGCGAGGCTTTTTCAGCCGGCCGCGAACGGGCAGCAGACCCAACGTGGTCAGCACGGCGAAAGCGACGCCTGCGAGGAAGGTCGCCTGCGGTCCGATCGCATCCCAGAGTGTTCCGGCAATCACGCTGGCGGCCAGCAGCATCAGACCGGTGACGAGATTGAACATGCCATAGGCGGTGCCTCGAAGCTCGCCAGGAGCGGCTTCGGCGATCAGTGTCGCGAAAAGCCCCTGGGTGAAACCCATATGCAGTCCCCAGAGCACGACGCCGATGCCGATACCCAAAAGGGTGGTTGCGAAAGCGAGTGTGAGATCGGCGAGGATGAGCAAGATCATGCCGAGGATCAGGATCGTCATCCGGTCCATCCGGTCGGAGAGAGTGCCAATCGGATAGGCCGAGAGCGAATAGGCAAGGCTCATAAGCACCAGCACGATCGGGACGAGCGCCAGCGGCAGGCCGATCGACTGGGCGTGCAGGATGAGAAAGGCTTCGCTGAAGCGGGCGAGCGTGAACACCGCCGCGACCGCCACGATCCACCAATAGGCCGGACCCAGGCGGCGTAACTCCGCGCGATGCAGCGGCATACGGACTTTGCGCAGTTCCTTCGGACGCTCCGGCTCCTTCACGGCGACGAGAATGAGCGCGACCGACAGGAAGGCCGGAATGACGGCGATCCAGAACACGGTCTGGAAATGGTCCGCCGTCAGCCACATCAGCCCAATTGCGAGAAGCGGGCCGATGAAGGCGCCCACCGTATCGAGAGACTGACGCAGGCCGAAACTGGCGCCGCGCAGTTCGGGCGGCGCGATGTCGGCGACGAGTGCATCGCGCGGCGCGCCGCGGATGCCCTTGCCGACGCGATCGATAAAGCGCGCGGCGACGAGCCACTCAAGCGAGGAGGCGAGTGGAAAGATCGGCTTGGTGAAGGCGGCAAGCCCGTAGCCGAGGGCTGCGAGAAACTTGCGCTTGCCGAGCCAGTCGCTGAGAGCGCCCGAAAAAACTTTGGTGATCGAGGCGGTCGCTTCCGCGATGCCCTCGATGAGGCCGACGGCAAGGGTCGAGGTCCCGAGCACCGTCACCATGTAGACGGGCAACAGCGCGTGGATCATCTCCGAGGAGATGTCCATGAGCATCGAGACGAAGCCCAGCGCCCAGACGCCGGCTGGAATGCCGTGCCGCGCTCGGGAGACCAGGGTTTTCTCCGTGATCTTGTCCATCTCATCGGTTCTCTTCGTGGGCGTTGAAGACACGCTGAGCGTGGCTGTCGAGCAAGCCCACACAGCCGAAGGCGGCCTACTTCTTCAGGCGGAATTGGTGCTTGAGCGGTTTTCGTCCTGCGCCTCGAACACTTCGCGCGCATAGTCATCCAGCAGGGTTGCGCAACGGGCGAGTCGTTCCTCAGCTTCGGAGCGGAGGGAAGCGCCGTAGAAATCGAGACGGACGATTTTCTCGAGCCATGCCCGCAGCTTCGTCAGATCCTCTTCGTTCTCTTCGACCTCGGCATAGGTGAACTTTCCAACTCCGCGCTCCTTCGCTATTTCGCCGTCAAAGTCGTCGCAGCGGCTGATGAATTCGCGATAGGCCTCGTCCCGCTCGGCCGAAAATCGAGCGATCACCTTCTGCTCCTGTGCGTGGTCAAGCCCCACCGTTTCGAGAAGCACCGCGTCGCCATCCATCTCGGAGATCTCATTCTGCAAAACCTTCAAACGCCGCTCGTGTGCGTCGATCTTAGGTAACAGGCACACGCCATTTTGCAGATAGATGGCCCCCAGCGCTTTCAATTTGCGCCATAACGCGATGCGTCGCTTTGCCGGCTCGGCGGGCACCTTGTACGTCAGAAGCAGCCATGATCGAGAACCGCCTTGGCGGACCTTTCCGGATTTCGACCTGATAGTCTGCGGCCCGTGTTTGATTTCCGGGCGGCGCGCTCTTTTTGCGCGGCTGCGTTCTGCTGTCATGATTTTTGACTCGACTTGGGGAACCTTGGGCGGTCCCCTGACAGTCGCTCCTTGAACCGATTCAATATCCACGATAGATGTTACGGTCGTAACATTCTATTTGTCCAGATGCTCTATAAGAACCGAGGCTGGCCGTATATGTCTTGCCAACAGGTGCGCACTGTGACCGCATTCCGCGCGGCGCTGCTCGTGCTGACCGTGTCATCTTGGGTCGGCGCCGTCCAAATCGGGCAGGCTCAGCCCGCCACTCAACCTCAGCCGTCAGGTTTGGCCGGTGGCGACCCGACAACGGTCAAGCTTTCTCCGGAACAGCAGAAGCAGATTGGGCTTCAGACTGCGGTGTTGATCGTGGAACCCCATCCCGAGCAATTCCGTGCCTACGGTGCCGTCCTGGATATCGCCCGCGTAACCGACCTCACCAACAGTTATGCCAATGCCCAAGCGCAGCTCCAGATGGCGCAGGCAAGGTTCGACGTCGCAAAGAGCGCATTCGAGCGCGCGAAGAGTCTGACGCAGTCCGCAGCCCTTCCCAGAAAGGATGCCGAAGCCGCTGAGGGAACGTTCCGCACCGAGCAGGCCGCGCTGACCGCCGCTGAATCGCAGGTGAGGACCTTGGCGGCGACGGCGCAACAAGAATGGGGTCCGCTGATCGGCAGGGCAATCATCGAGCGCTCGCCAACCGTTGTCCGATTGATCGAACGCGAAAGGTTTCTGGTTCAGGTGACGCTACAGCCCGGTGTCACCTTGGCGGGTCCTCCTCGGACGGCTCTCGCCCAGGCGCCCACGCGCGAGGCCAATATTGACCTCCAGTACCTCTCGCCGGCAACGCGGACGGACGCGCGCATTCAGGGCGTGAGCTACTACTTCACGGCGCAGGGAGACAGCGGTCTGCTGCCAGGAATGAACACGACGGTCTATGTGCCGTCTGGCAAGATATACGACGGAGTGTTCGTCGAGGACACAGCCATCGTGCGCTGGCAGGGGCGCTCCTGGGTGTACCTGCGCGTCGGCCCCGAGGCATTCAAGCGGCACCCGATCAACACCGACCAACCGGTTTCCGACGACGATTACGTCGTGCGGGACCTTCAAGCCGGCACGGAAATCGTGACCCGTGGCGCGCAGGTCCTCCTTTCCGAGGAGGCCAAGAGCGAGCTTCGGGGCAGCGCCGACAATGACTAACGGCGATCTCGGTACCCACGCGGGGCCCCAGGCAGCTCTGGTCTCGTTTGCCATTCGCTTCCGTGGAATCGTGCTCGCTTTGGCGTGCGCGCTGTTGGGCTACGGATTGTATTCGCTTGCGAGCGCCAAGTATGGCGTGTTTCCCGAATTCGCGCCGCCGCAAGTCGCGATCCAGACGGAAGCGCCCGGGCTGAGCCCGGAGCAAGTCGAGATTCTTGTCACCCAGCCGATCGAAACGTCCATCAACGGGTTGGCGGGCGTCGAAAGTATGCGCTCATCCTCGATTCAGGGCTTGTCGGTCATCACCGTCGTATTCCACCCCAGCAGCGACATTTACCGTGCGCGCCAACTCGTCAACGAGCGCCTCGCGGTGGTCGCCGCCCGGCTCCCGCAGGGCGTCCAGCCTCCCGCGATGACCCCGTTGACCCCAACCGCCGGCACAGTCCTCGCCATCGGTCTGACGTCCGACCAGCGCTCGCTGATGGATTTGCGCACCATCGCGGATTGGACCGTGGCGAGGCGCCTGTTGGCCGTGCCAGGTGTCGCGCAGGTTTCGACCTACGGCAGAGACGTGAGATCCCTCCAGGTGCAGGTCCGCCCGGACGATCTGATCCGGTTTCGGGTTGGCATGAACGACGTCCTGGCTGCCGCGCGCAAGGCCACCGGGGTGCGGGGCGCCGGTTTCGTAGACACGGTCAATCAGCGCATTACGCTCCAGACCTTTGGCCAGTCGTTGACCCCGGAGCAAGTCGCCCGCACCGTTCTGATGCATGAGGGCGGCGCAAGCATCGTGCTCGGGGACGTTGCGAACGTCGTCGTGGCTCCGGAACCGCCGATCGGTGCCGCTCTCATCAATGGCAGGCCTGGCGTCGTGCTGATGTTAAGCCAGCAATACGGAGCCAACACGCGGGAAGTCACAACACGGGTGGAAGCTGCGCTGCAGGAGCTGCGACCCGCCCTTGAGCGCGAAAAGGTGCAACTTCATGCCGACCTGTTTCGGCCGGCCAACTTCATCGACACGGCAACCCAGAACGTGCTGCACGCCCTGCTGATCGGGGGGGCGCTGGTGATCATCATTCTGTTCCTCTTCCTGTTCGACTGGCGCACCTCGATCATCAGCTGTACCGCGATCCCGCTCTCGCTGGTCGCGGCGGTGCTTGCCCTGCAATGGATGGGTGAGACCCTCAATACCATGACGCTCGGCGGGCTCGCCATTGCCATCGGCGAGGTGGTCGATGATGCGGTGATCGGCGTCGAGAACGTCGTGCGCCGATTGCGCGAGAATCGCCGATTGGCTGAGCCGAGAGCCGAGGGCCGCGTCGTGCTCGACGCGATCCTTGAGGTCCGCAGCGCCGTCGTGTACGCGACCTTCGCTGTCTTGCTGGTGTTCTTTCCAGTCCTCACGCTCTCTGGCGTCGGCGGACGTCTGTTCGGGCCTTTGGGCATCGCCTACATCCTTGCGGTGCTTGCCTCCCTTGCGGTCGCGCTGACCGTTACACCCGCGCTTTCGATGTTGCTGCTCGTCGGAAAGAACCGAAGAGAGCATCGGGACCCGCCAGTGGTCCGCTTGTCGCGCGGCTATTATGAGACACTGCTCCGGCGTATCGAGCGCTTCCCGAGGCTCGTCGTCGCAACAGCGGTTGCCCTTACGATCGCGGGCGCAACCATGTTGCCGTTTTTTGGCGGGACTTTCCTGCCCGATCTGAAAGAAGGCCATCTGATCTTGCACGTGTCGGCGATCCCGGGCACCTCGCTCGACGAGTCGCTTCGGATCGGAGGCCTGATCACGGAAGCTCTACAAAAGGTTCCGGGCGTGCGCAGCGTCGCACAGCGTGCCGGGCGCGCCGAAGCGGGGGTGGATACCGTAGGCCCGCATTACAGTGAGTTCGAGGTCGACTTGCAGCCGGGCCTTTCCGGTCACGATCAAACCGTGGCCGAAACGCGCATGCGGGAGGCCCTTGCCAACTTCCCCGGCATCAGTTTCTCGCTCAAGACCTATTTGATGGAGCGAGTGGAGGAAACGGTATCGGGCTTTACCGCTGCACTGGCCGTGAATGTGTACGGCACCGATCTCGATTCGCTGGAAAGCGCCGCACGCGACGTGGCCCGCGAACTCGGCGAGGTTCCTGGCGCGGTGGATGTCCAGCAACAATCTCCGCCGGGGATGCCGCAGATCAACGTGACGCTACGTCCCGCCGACCTGCAGCGATGGGGACTCGATGCCGTCGAAGTGCTCGATCTGATCCGCACAGCCTATCAGGGCGATGTGGTCGGGCAGGCCTACGAAGGCAATGCGGTCTTCAATGTGACCGTGATCCTCGACGCACAGGCCCGCGTCCGGCTCACCCAGATTGGCGATCTCCCTCTACGGACGTCCGGCGGAGCCTACGTTCTCCTGAAACAGGTAGCCGATGTCTACGAAACATCCGGCCGATATCAGATCCTGCATCGGAGCGCGCAGCGCGTTCAGACGGTGACCGCGAACGTAAGCGGACGTGATCTCGCGTCCTTCGTCAGTGACGCCAAGCGTAAGATCGCCAAGGACGTCGCGTTGCCACCCGGCGCACATGTGGAGTTCGCCGGCGCGGCCGAGGCGCAAGCTCAGTCGCAGCGCGATCTGCTCGTCAACGCGTTGCTGGCGGGGATCGGCATCGTCCTTCTGCTTTCGATTGTCACCGGTCACTGGCGCAACCTTGTTCTGGTTCTGATCAACCTGCCGTTCGCGTTCGTGGGCGGGGTCTTTGCAGTCGCTTTGACCAGTGGGCTGCTCTCGCTCGGATCGCTGGTCGGCTTCGTCACCCTGTTCGGCATCACATTGCGCAATTCCATCCTGATGATTTCGCACTACGAACATCTCGTCACGATCGAAGGCCGCGCGTGGGACCTCGAAACCGCCATCGAGGGTGCGGCGGATCGACTCGTTCCGATCCTCATGACCTCTCTCGTGACAGGCCTCGGTTTGCTTCCGCTCGCGCTTGGTGCGGGCGAGCCGGGGCGAGAAATTGAAGGCCCGATGGCGATCGTTATTCTGGGCGGACTCATGACGTCGATGGCGCTCAACCTGCTGGTGTTGCCGACGCTGGCGCTTCGATACGCCCGCTTCGACCGTGGAAAGACAGGTGTGCGTCGAGGGAAGGCGATGACCTGATGGTGGACTCGAAAGGGAATGGCGCACCCGACAGGATTCGAACCTGTAACCTACGGCTTCGGAGAGTAAGGACCTAATGCAGTCGTGATCTTGGATAGCCAAGCTCGGTAGCCCGACCCTCCTATATCTAACCCTGACTATCCGCGTTCCCTACCCCGATAAAATCAGGCTTCCCTGATTTCACCTCCGGGCTGCATGGTTACTCGTGCAACAGCGTGAGCGACCGATGATGGGACAGCCCGACGGCGACGTGGGGTGACATTTGCACTCAAAGGAATCCACCTCGCGCTCGATAACCATCGGATGAGCGACACCATGTCGTCGATCAGGGGAGGCCACATTGGACAGCAAATTTCTGACACCTGAAGAAGTCTCGGAGCGCTATCGCAATGGCGTCTCGGTAGGAACGCTTCGGAACTGGCGGGCGATGAAAATCGGGCCATCGTTTGTTAAGATCGGCAAGGCAGTCCTCTACCCGATCGACGAGCTTGAAGCGTGGGACGAAAAGAATAGAGTGAATTGCCGTGCATCAAAGCGACACACTGAATGCGCCGGTGAGCAGCCGTGACGATCACGATGGGTCATTGGAAACATATCCCACTTATCGGCACCAGTGGCGAATAACCTCAGAAATTTCGCTACAATATCAATATCTTATGTAGATAGATTGCCTGTTGCACAACAATCCAACGCGATACCCATCTGCATGCTTGATCACGTTCCATCATTTTTGGGCAGTGATTGAGCGTGATTTTCTGCCAACGCTCTCAAGTACACTCTAATTCACGCCTGAAGGGCGATTCTGCGACTGGGGGGTAGGATAGGCCGAGCTTGTCTACGAAAACAGGGGCAGTCCAGTCGTCAAGCTCATCCGGGGGATAAAGTCACGGCAGCAGTTCATCTTTGCCACGCACAACGCAAACTTCCCCGTGCTCGGTGACGCCGATCTGATCGCAGCTTGTTCGAGTAAAAACGATGTTATCGCAGTCGCATGCGGGAGCATTGACGCCAAGGCTATCGACAGAGATATGCCGCCGTGACTTCGAGGGCCATGACGGCGTCGCTTTCGCTCAGGTCGTTCATGTGAATTTCTTGATCGAGCGCGCGCATAATTTTGCCGGTCGGATGAAGCGGCGGCCGAAAATGCGCGTAGGCGTTTCTAACACCGCGTAGCTTCTCTACGGCGAGGAACAATTCTTCGTCCAGAATGCCTGCTTCACGTGCCTGTACCACCAGGCGCTCAAGTGGAGCGCGGGCGGCGACGTCTGAGCCGCTCGCGTACAGAGCACCGGCCAATTCCTGCTCGATGCAGGAAAGGGCGAGGACGACGGTCGAGAAATAAAGCCCGTGGATGAACGCGAGGCGCATCTCCGTGTAAGCCTGAAATGAACCACTTCCGCCCATGAACATGACGTTTTCACGCGACGTATCGAATAGCGCGAGCAAGCGTTGGAGGCGCGCCGTTCGATAAGGACGACTTCCCGCTTCATCGGTTTCGAGCCAACGCTCCAGTTCGGCAAGGTCGCGTGCCGGCATTTCAGGCCTTGCAGCACCAGCGGCTTGCACCTTCCCGTGGTGTGTTCGAATATGACGACGTTCAATGGCTAGCGTGATGCAATATCATGGTAACTTCCACCCACGCAGTTGATTTGCCTTCTTTACGGACGCCGGTGCAGGCCGATCTTTCTTATCGGGCGGCGTTATCATCACGGGTTTGAGCGCCGCCTTGAACTGCTTGAGACCACCGGCATGGTGCGCGGCCGTGAGGTCGGTACATTTTGAATTACTGACATGAACTTTAAAAACCGAGTCGAACGTGACCAGCCCTGCGTCATAAGCGCGGTGGTGGAGCACGCACAAAGCCACCCCGTTCGAGGTCTCATCCGTGCTTCCCGGCTCGTCAACCGGAAGAATGTGGGCGCCTTCAATCAGCCGGAGCTGGACGCCGCACATGGCGCATCGATGCGTGTATGCGGTGAGCACGCGCCGACGAAAATCGTTATCCCGAAGTGCTCTCCATGTGGATACAAGCGCACGCTTTCTCGGCGCGGCCACCGTGGCATCGATCTCGGCTTCATCGACCGCATCCGGGTCGTCGCTCATTTCGGAAAGGAGTGTAAGCTCCTTCGGAATTGTCCCGCTATCATGAAGGCTTTCAAGGTGGCGGATATACGTCGTCATAAAGTCCGGACGGAAGGCGATAGCGGTCTCGCCGTTTTCCTTCACGTAAGGGGCAAACCCGGTCAGGAGCGCCTGGCGTAGCGCGGCTTCCTTGATTTGGAATGAGGATGATTTGCCCAGCGGCTTGAGATGCTGACGCACATCCCACCCGGCGAACACGCCGACATCGTCCCACCATCCGAGAACGAGTGTCTTTCGGCCGGCTTCCGGCTCGAACTTAGCAATGCCGGTCGGCTGCACGCGGTATTCGTCCGGCGGCCTGTTTTTCCCTCCGGGGGTAATATTCCAAATATAGCACTTGACCTGTTCGCGCTCCGCATCCCGGCGCAGGCTGTAATAAAATGGATGTGGCGACGGGTTGTTACGGGTCGACGTCCATCCGCCTTCGCGGATAGCCCCCTCGATCTGTCGTCCAAGTTGCGGTTTGAGAAGTCGAGTCATCTGCGCCATCATTCGGCGGCGGAGGTGAATCGTCAATAGAATTCGAGGAATCTAGCCCTTGGTGAGACTGTCTCCGATGTGTTGGGACGGCCTCGAATGCACTGTCACCGCTTTGTTTTGCGTATGGCTTCGATCTGATTGGCGAAGCGCTTTTCGATCACGTCGAGAAATTCCCTAAGCTTCAACAGGTCGTTCTTGCTTATCGCTTCGTCGCCGCCTGAAACGCCACGCCGGAAACTATCGGCCTTTGTCTCGTCAAGCCATGACAGGGCATTCTCGATCGCTGTTCGGGTCGCGCGGCGGCGATCCTCCACGTGTTGGGCGTCGTTACTGGTTAACCCAAGAAAGGATGCTGCCCCGACCCACATCCTCGGCTCTTCCGGATCCTTTACGTATTTCCGAAAGATCGCCTGCTTATAGAAGGTGGCGACCGCGTCGTAGATCGGCTGCGGCGAACGATGCGATTTTTCTGTCGTCGACTTGGTGTCGCTCAGGTGACCAACCTCCGAGCGGCCGATGTCCGTCATGCGATAGTGATTTGGCCGCGACCGCTCAATCCAGCCGCGGCGGATTGGATTGTCTTTCTTGGTCGTGCCCATAATCTCCATCATGACGCGCTTGTGGTCCGGGTATTGTTCTTCGTAGCCGCGCGCACCGAAGCGATTGGGATTTCGCTTCCACGTAGCGACCGTCAGATCCCATTCGCTGAACTCTTTCTTGCCGCCACGGTCGAGATCGCTAGCCCCCATAAGTATTTCCTGGGCTGCCGTTAAGCGGTTATTCTCCTTGGCCACTGAACGCCTCCGACCTCGATAGCAATTCGTCACTGATTTCCCACGAGGCGTCGATGAAATCTGCGCACTCGATCTCGGCGATGGTCGCGAGCTGGATGAACTCGAACTCCGTGATCGTGCGCCCGTGCAGGGCCTGGCGCACGTGCAGCCGCTTGAGAACGTCGAAGCATTTGAGCGCGATGAAGTGGACGAAGTTCTTCGACGCGATACCGCTGACGCCGGACGAGCCGCCGCGGGCTCGCCGCACGCGCATGGATTCCTTACTCTGTGTGTTGATCCACACCACATTCGGGAACAGGGGGTCCTCGATGATCGTGGTGTATTCCTCGCCGCCGGGAAGCGTGCGCTGCTCGGGCGGAAAATCTTCCATGCCCGGCGCGGTGTCGCCGCACAGCAGGATTTCCGGGATGTCGCTGCCACGCCCGCCCTCATTCTCGGTCGGCGGCACGCGATCGGCGCCGATTTGGATCACGGTGGCGCGGGAATTGTGCGGCGCCGCGCCAAAGCGGATGCGGACGGTCGCCTGTCCTTCGTTATAACCGGCGGTGAAGCGGCCGTGGCGGCCGATCAGGCCCATGCCGGGCTCGTCAATCGAACCGTCGATCAGGAAATCGTCGCGTGGGCCGTTTGGCGTTGAGAACGTAATGGTTAACGCGAGACGCTGGCCCTGGAGAAGAACTTCGCTAGGCACAACGACGCTCACGTCATTCGTTTCTACGATTTCGCATGCGACATGGTTTGAGGCGATCTGGCCGTCCTGCGTTTCAAGCCAGAACTGGGTTTCGCCGGCCGCACCGGCGGTGAGACGGAAATCGTTGTCTGCGGTGACAAGACCGGAAGGCAGCGAGCGCAGTACGAGTTCGTCGGTTTTTACCGCCTTGGTCGTGCCGTCCTCTTGATGCTCCAGGCAACGGAACCGCAGCGGCACGGCCGTGCCCTGCGCCAGGACAATCTTGTCGCGGCCCGGTTCGATCTGAATTTCATCGACGCGGGTGCCGTAGTAGGTGGGCTTTCTTTGCTTTTTCTTGCCCTGCAAGTCCCCGGCGGCACCGCCGTCGCGGTCACCGTCGTCTGTTTCGCCGGATGAATCCGGGTCGAGATAGCGACGCATAAGGTTGCGGATGCTGTTCAACACCGATTTCGCCTGCTCGCGGTCGCGCGGCTTGTTCTCGGCACCCATGGCCTTGTGCAAGTCCTCGGCAAGCGCGGCGACCTTCTCACGGGTCCATTCGTTCAAGGCGCGCACCAGCGGGGTATCGGAGAGATGCACGCGCTCGGCGCCGGCAAGATGGTCGCCGACCAAGGCAGGGCAACGAAGCTCACCGTAAATGAAGCTCACGGAGGTCATGAGCACGCCGAGCGAATGAAGCGGCCAGTTGGCGACGTTGTTGCGCTGATTCCAAAGCCGGATGACGTTGCGGCCCTTCGTTTCATCCGACAATTGCAACTGCTTCGCCGACGTATGAAGGCGCAGATAGCGCTCGCCCGGCATTCCGGCGACCATATCGACCGCATCGCCGGTATCGGGATCGACGAGCAGATCGGGAATGGGATATTCGATCGGCTCTTCGAAGCCGGGATAAGGAGGCAGCGCGACGGGGGCAATTGGACCGGCGATCGTCTTGCCATCGACGATGACCCATACATCGCATGTTTCCACACTAAGCGATGCCTGGCCGTGGCTGGCGAGCAGTTCCGGGATGAACTCTTCGGTGAGCCGGCGAACCTTGTTCTTGCGGTGGCCATCCCAGTCGGCGACGCCGCTCAAGAGAACGCCTGTAAAGCCCTGCCGCTTTTCGAAAGCCGCCTGTGCGTGTGGCGGAAGCTGACGGAAATTCGCGCCCATCTGCGCAAGATACCGATCGAGAAACGGACGGGCATTCGGCTCGGCGACGTCTTTCAGCGTCACGCCCTTTTCCCGGCCAAAGCCCGGCTTGTACAAATCCGACGGCCGCTCATTCTTGAAGCCCATGCGCGTGCGCCGGCCTTCGAAGCATGATTCCAGGTAGGCGAACTCGACCGCGCCCCGCACCATGAAAGCCTTGCCGCCGTTGCCATGGCCGGCCTCAATATCATCGGACATCTCCTTGCGGCCCGCCGTCCGGCTCGACCATGTCGTCCACCCTTCGAAATCGCTCGCCCGTGCTCCTGCGAAATCGAGCACACCGAGGCGGTGGTTGATCGTGTCGGCGATGACAATGACCTGACGGGTATCACGATCGGCGACGCCCAGGCGGGAGTATTGGTCCTTTGCATTCTTCACCAGCTCGGCAAGACCATCGCGAACGCCGCGAAAGCGGCTCGTTAGCTGGTCGAGGGTGTGACCGCGATCCATGGGGATTTCATCGGGCAGGATGAAATCGGTGGCATCGGCGTTCACCGGCTTTGTTTGGCGCGCGGCACTAGAGCTTGAAGCGGGCATCGACCTTCCCTTTGGGTGATGAGAAACGATTTTCAATTTCACTGACGGCGTCTTTGAGCGCCTTAATGACTTTTCGAACTTCCGCGTCTTCGAATTCATAGAGCTGGCGGTTCGACAAATTTCCGATGCGTCCGATCGCGACCAGAGCGTTGTTGGTCCGATTCTCAGCGAGCAACCTGAATTTATCCCGCTTCCCGCTGGACTTGGCGCGTTTGGGCGTGTCGTTCGTCATGAAGGCTCCGGCAACGAGGAAGGCTGTCCGCGACCAAATTATATGCGCGCACAAAATTTTGATAGTATCGACCAGAAAATTTCAACATATTTTGCAAAATATTTGCAAGCATATTTTTAATATGAATGATTTCAGCAAGTTGCAGGAAAGCCGTCCCAGGCTTAAGCGTATTCTGCGATGACGATTGCCGACGGTCGGCCTGTTCGGCTAACGTCCTGACACGATTCAGCTTTTGCGGGCGGGGGAACGTGTCGCGTTGGACAGGTGAGCGAGATATCGAAGCCGTGCTGGAAGGCGCCGATGCGTGGGAAGAACGTTGCTTTCTTCGCGACGGATCGCTGCTTACCGATCAGAATCTTTGGACGCTTCCTCTTCTGAACGACGTTCTCAAGCGCTTTGCGGATAACCCCATCGAGGGCAGCAGCCGCGATTTCATCGACAAATTGTCGGAGCAATTGAGGGGTGCGCCGAAGCAAGCGATTCAGCTTGCGGCCGAGGTGATCTGGTTTTTGCTGTTGTTTCCTTCGCCAACGTCGATGAAGGCCGATACCAAGCGTCAGACGATCTCGACGGTTTGGTCCTGGTCGGGCGAGGCGTTGCCGGCATCCAAATTCCTCGATGATGCGCATCTGCGCGGCGTCGGTCATCCGGGTACGGCTTACCTCACGCAACGGCCGTCCGAGTTTGAATATGTTCTGCGCGTCGTCATCGCGTTCAAGAGCTTGCCTGCAACGCGGCAGCGCCAGCTGATTCGGGAAAACGCGCCGTGGGATTTCGGCGCGTGGCTTGATGAGCAGCAAGGTTCTGACCGGCGCCTTGCGCGCAACGTCTTTCTCTACTTCCTCTTTCCCGACGACATCGAGCGCAACACGTCACGCGATCACCGTGCGCAAATCTATGAAGGGCTTAAGGGTAAGCTGCCGCCGGACCAGCGCATCCGAGCACGCAATCGTACGCTTCTGGATTACGATCGCTCGATCAACGGCATCCGCCACGTGCTTGAGAAAGAGCGCGGCACACACGAGGTCGACTTCTATCAGTCCGACATCAAGAATCAGTGGTTCTCGGCCTATCGCGAGGGAAGCCGCAAGAACTTTGCCTCGTGGCTGGATGGCTATCTCAAAGATCGCGGGTTGCGGCTGAACCAATCGGGACGCGACACGACCATTCAGCGGCTGCGTGAAGATCAAGCGGTGTCCCCTGAGACGGGCTACTGGAGCGAAGACAGCGGCCTCACGGCCAAGCCGCCGCGATGGATTCTCCATTTTGATCTGACCAAACCGGATCTTGCTGCCACCGTTCCCGACGGTCATCGCTCCCGTGTGATCGGCTTCGCCAACACAAAAGGCGGCGATTCCGGCGCGCTCGGCGTGCGCATCATGCCCGTGGCAAAACTCGGCGACGATGCGTTTCAAATCATCGAGACCTGGGAATGGCTACTGCTGTTTTGTTTTCCGAACGGTCTCAAGATCGGCTCATCGGGCCAAGCCTTCGACGACTTCGATCCGGCAAGCGGCGTGCTGACCTATATGGGCGAGCCTCAGCCGTATGTGTTCGCGGGATTGCTCTGTCTCAATAGCCCCGAAGAAAGCTTTTCCGCCAGCATCCAAGGCACGGTGAAAAAAATCACCTATCGCGAGGCAACGGATGAAATGGCAAAACTCATCCATGTAGCGAGGGCCGCACATGGCTGAGCCGATCAACGTTTTCAGCCTTATCGATGAGGCCGACCAGGACATGGTCAAGGCGGCGATTGAAGGCGCATATCAGCAAGCCGGTCCTTCTACGCGGCACACGGCTTCGCCCGCTCAGGCCAAACTGGAAGAAGAGTCCGACACAGGCGGCCTTGAACCTGGCGAGAGCCTAAAGCTTACGCCGTTCGAAGGATTGATCGGCGTTGACCCGAGCGTCTACCGGCAGATCGAGGCCGCCGTAAATTCCGGCAAGCAGCATTTGATGTTCTATGGGCCGCCCGGCACTGGCAAAACAACGCTCGCGCGCTGGCTCGCGGGTGTGCTCAATGGCCGGAATTGGACGCTGATTACAGGATCAGCGGACTGGAGTTCGCAGGATATTATTGGCGGCTATCAGCCGATGGCAGGCGGCACCGTGAAGTTTTTTCCGGGCGTGCTGCTTCGCGACTTCGACCGGCCGCTTATTATCGACGAGTTGAACCGTTGCGATATCGATAAGGTGATCGGCCCGCTGTTCACGGTTCTATCGGGCCAATCGACGACGTTGCCGTACCGTCTTGATGCCGGCGATGCCGATAGTCCGCAATATACGATTTTGCCGACCGCCAAGCCCGATGTCGCGGAGCATGAATACGCGCCGAGCACGGCATGGCGGCTCATTGCCACGATCAATTCGATCGACAAGGCGTCGCTCTACCAGATGAGTTATGCGCTCAGCCGGCGCTTCGCGTGGATTTACGTTGACGCTCCCTCGGACACAGCGACGTTCATTCAAGACTACCTTGAAAAGGTGAAGGGCCAGGAAGCCCGCACCATCGGCGGAACGTCGCCTCTGGCCTTGATCTGGAGCGCCATCAACGCAGTCCGGCTCATCGGCGCCGCTCCCGTTATCGATGCGATCAATGCGCTGGAGGGTTTGGCACCGGGCGTGGATTTGCTGGTCACGCCGGAAGGCGACGCGCAGATCGCGCATCTCGACGTTTTTGATCTTTACTTCCTGCCTCTACTCGACGGCATCTTGCAGCATGAAGCGGAAGCCATCGCGGCGGGCGTGATTGCGGCACTTGGATTGGCAGAGGACGCTTCGGAGGCCTTGCGGCTCAAGCGGCGTCTGCAAAGCGTAGCCGTTTAAGATGGATCAGGCGGCCTTCGATCGGTCTGTTGTCGATCACGCGGCTGCGATCTTTCTTCGCTATTTCTCGGCTGCGCATGACCTCTCCGTGGACCAGCCATCGCTTGTGATGATGCGGGACCGCGATCTTCTGCGTCTGCACTGGTCGCTCTCGTCTCCGGTGACGAATCTCGTTTCGTATGTCTTGGCGCACCGGCATGAAGTTCAATCGGTGCTCAGTAGCGAGATGCGCACGGAGGATGGCATTCTTCGCGGTCGGCTGAATGCGGCGAAAACGGTCATGCTCCGGCGCGTCTCGGGGCTGGATACGGCCATCGTCAGCAGCGAGCCAGTGCGTTCGTATAGCTCGGGTCCCAATCAAGTTCTCGGTTGGGTGCTGATGGAGGCCTGGGCGCTTGCCTCCCGGTTTTCAGCCGTCACTCTGGACAGCGCGGGTTATCGCGACAGCATCGATCTGGCCCATCAACGCCTAGACCAGTGCCGGCGCTTGCAAAGTATTGCGCTGATCGCAGGTGTCAAAGTGCTTAATAAACGTCCAACCGCGTCGGCGATTACCGAGGCAAGCCGTTCTCGCCGAGCGCTCTACCACATGGCAACCGAGGCCTATCGCCACCTGCTCAAGATCGAAAGCGGCGATCCGGAAGCCATCACGGCCATGTTGCGCGAGACCTTGCTTGGCCCGCTGGAGCCGTGGCGACGTTTTGAACTGGCCGTTGGCTTAAGCGCCGCCGAAGCGTTCGCCAAGGCGCAACAAAAGCCGACCGCGTTGAACCTTCTCATCGGCGATGCAAAACGCAGCCTCGCACGCAGCGGCGATTTTGCCATTTATTGGCAATCACGGACCGATTTCTACGAGGCGCCCGAGCCCGAGCCATCCGAGGTGATGGAACGGCACATCCTCGATGCCTACGGGATTTCTGCTGGCGGAGATCGGCCTGACCTCGTTGTCGTTGATCACGCAAGGCATGCGGTTGTTGCGATCATTGAGGTCAAATATTTGACAGGGGAAGACGCGACCGACCGCGTGAAAAGCGCTGTTAGTCAAATCGTGCGCTACGCGCGTGGTTATGCCGAAGGCGACCATCTGGGGCAACTGATTGGGAAGAGCCTCGCCGTGATGAGTCAAGGTCTCGCAGGATTGACGCTGTCGGCGCTTCCCCTGGACGTGCCGAGTGTCGCCGACTTCGCCGGGATTAAACAGGAAGCTCTTGTTCTTTGGGCAGCGCGGCTTTGCGCCGGCGCGGCTCCGCCCGTTTGAATTTCTTTGAGCGCTTGGCGCCACCATCCGCGAACAGCGGCACGTCGTCCTCATCGATCGCCAGCGAGCACGGTGTGGCGATTTCGTAGGTGACTGTCTTCTCCTTGTTTATCGGCATCATCGGCTTGCCAAATCGGGCAACCGCGCCTTGCAGATATTCTTCGGAAAGCTCGCAGCAAATCCATTTTCGCTTCGTGGCTTCGGCGACCGCACCCGTCACGCATGAGCCGGCGAACGGGTCCACCACGAGATCGCCCGGCTCGGTCAGCATACGGATGAAATACTCCGGCAGTTGAGCCGGGAAGCGTGCCGGATGAATCGGAATGTTGTTTTCCCGGCAATATTCTTGATAGCGGCTGGTCGATTCCGTATTGGCGACCGCAAGAAGATTCGGCGGAACCGAGCCGCCATTGTCGGTTTGAAACTTCTCCGAAATATCGTGACCGGACGGTCGCAGCTTGGCCGTGTAGCCGTTCTTCAAAAGGTCCCGCATCGACTTGCTGTAGGGTTGAAGCACGCGCCGGTTGTTTGCTTTTGGGAATGGCGTCTTAGACAGCCACCAGACACAATTCACGGCATCCTTGACGCGCACGCGCCGGACATTGACCCACTCGGCGGGCGTTGGAAGCTTCGCGGGATTCCACCAATAGTGCTCTTGGCAGAGATGGAAGCCGAACTCCTCTACCAGCATGATCAGCAGCTTGAAATGATAAAGGCTCCGCGTAGGCTGTCCCGGTATCCAAGCGCCGCCGATATCGATCACAAGGCTCCCGTCATCCTTTAGCACGCGCTTGAAGCCTTCGGCGAACGGACGAAACCATTCGCAATACTGGTCCGCATCCTCGTTGCCATAGCTTTTCTTGCGGACAAGGCCGAACGGCGGACTGGTCATGATCAGATCGATCGAACCTTCGGCCGCGCCGAATAGATAGGACCGGCTGTCGCCCCACATGACTTCGCCTAACGACGTTTTGTGGAACGAGCGGATATTCTTCTTTGGAAACTGGCCTGCCCAATCGGGAGCCGCCTTGACTGGTTGCGGCGGCTGATTGACGTTGGCGCTGAGGAGCGACCGAAGATATTCCGATACGGACTTGTGCCCTTGTTCGTGCGCCACCCGTTCAATCTGACGCCGCTCGCTTGCGGTAAGCCGCACATTGGCGACAGCGGAACGGGGCTTCTCAGCGCGGGGGCGGGGCATAGCACTCCTTACGTGTTACATATCGACGCTAGCTGACTCGTTTTTGTGTGACAACAACCAAGTGAGCTCCGCCTTGTAGCTCTCACAGGAGAATCGCGGCAAAAACGGAAACTGACCGGTGAGAGAAGTAACTGCTATATCATAACCTTTTGTACAGTTCTAGTTTTGTTCTTGTATGCGTTCACAGCCTTTCATAATGTGTGACATTTTCGACTCACCAATGCCTCCATTTACGATGACACGACACGTCCAGCGCGGCTTGGCCGGCACTTCTTAAACACCATGAGCAAGACAGGAAAGACACGTTGTTGCGCGTATTGCGGATCGGTCAATGCCAAGAGTGCAGATCATGTGGTTCCGCGAGATCTCTATCTGCCGTCCAAAACCACCTCGCGGGTCAAGCGCATCACGGTGCCCGCCTGCGAGCCGTGCAACAACAGTTGGTCCGGCGATGAGGCCCATTACCGCAACAGGACGTCTGCTTCTGCACGCGAGTTCGGGAGCAACCCGTTCGCATCTGCTAGGTTGGCAATTTCTTGGATTGATCGTGTTACTAAAAGACGCGAACCCTGGACATCCAATGGAATAGAGAATGCGCAGTCTGTCCGCTCGCCCTTGTTGATGGCGCGATTGAAGAGGCTGCGCGAATCTGTCCCGAGGTCGATCACGGCAGTGCCGGCCTGACCGCCGAACAGCGCAATGAGCGCCATAGTTTTCTTTTTGGCGGGCAAAACCGCCATGACATGTCGGTTATCCGCAAGGCCGAACATCTCTTTGATTTATCGAATCCTGCCGCAAGCTGCGGCTGTGGACGCGGGAATCCAGGGTCAAACTATAGGCTGCGGCGACGATTTAAGTGTTGGCGGATTGCCCCGCAGGGCCGGTCTGGGCAATTCGCATTCTGTCTCCGAATCATTTCATCGCATGAGCCGGGATTGTCGACAGCGTAACGAGCGGGACGTTCCTCACGAGGCGAAAGCGGTCCTCAGAACGCCGGGCAGCCCGCAGAACACCGGCCGACACACGCGCCGTCCCGAAAATCCAATCATCATCACAGTATAACTCTTGACTGATCGCTGCCGCAGGATCGGAAACTGCTCAGGCCACCGCAAACAGCGAGCAGTCAATTTCCTGGCTCTCTCGCGTGGCCGCCAGATGTCAGCCACATCAATGCCAGGAGGCCGAAGACGGCCGACATAGCGGAAGCACAGAGAACGCCGAGTTTGACCGAAGTTGGATGCTCCGCATCAAAGCTAGATCGTCAATGAACAGCGCCATGGTGAAACCGATGCCGGTCCGAAGGTCCCCTGCCGCCAGTAGGCCCTACGACAATTCGCTCAGACGAATACCGAGTCGCGACAAGGAAGCTGAAAAGGATTACGCCAAGAGGCTTTCCGGCTACGAAGACCAGGAAGATCGCGGTCGTCACCGTGGGCTCGAACCTGGCAGCAACCATCGGGATCCCTGCATTGGCCAGAGCGAAGAGCGGCAGGATTCCAAATGCCACTCAGGGGTAATTGCGGTTTGTGCATTGTCAGAAGATCGGCTCTTGTTCTGATCCGTCCCGCGTACAATGGGAGTCGAGAGGTGCGGAGTTCGTGTCTCAACGCGCGTCTCCGTGCCCTGGGCGTATTGAGCGGATTACACCGGGACTATCACGAGTTGACGCATGTTACAGATACCAGTTACCGGCACCACTTCATCCCGGACAAGAAATAAGATATTGAAATATAGCTGTTTTCCGGTGGCTCGCAGGTTGATCCACAACTATCCCTCGTAGCATCCGTCTCATGCTTAGGCACGGACTTTCATTCCTGGTCAGTGAGTCAGTGTGTTTTTTGATTCTTTCGCTCCTCCACCAGAATATCGACAGCGGCCGGCTAATGAGCTTCGAGCGGTGGCTCAGCACTTTCTCCAGTCAATGAGGGAGCAAAATCAGAGGTTCGCTAGTTTCGAATAGGCGAGCTGGATCTATACGCCCCAGCGCCAACATGCGGGTGGTTCACGCGAAGGGCACCAAGCCAAGAGCTCGTTGTGCGCCGCGTGCTGGGGCAAGCCGTATTCACCGGCTACGGCCTGCACCGCCGGATTTTTCCGGGAAGCCAACATTGCCTTGATCGGACGAAAGAAGGCCATCCTGGTTCACGGGTGCCTTTGGCATGGGCACGATTGACGAGAGGGCTGCGCCGCCTACGGGGCGCGGCAGGAATATTGGCTTCCGAAGGTTTCGGACAATCAGGCGCGCGATGAGCGCCACCAGGCGAACCTACATGCGGAAGGGTGGAACGTGCTGGTAGTGCGGGAGTGCGACATATTTAACCCAGCGTTCCGAAACGTCTGCCGAAGTCTCACGCGAGGAAGGTGGCGCGGGTTATTCCGGAGAAGCGAGCTTTGTCGCTTCGACAGTTCGGCGGTAAGTTGCCAGACGATAGACAAATGAGTTTTGGTCTCTGTTTGCGGTCTGCGCGAGGTTACTTCCGCACTCGCGGAGCAGAAGGCTTGAACGGCTCAACAAGGGCTGCAGTCGCTACGCGAGTAGAGCGCGACCGGACCTACAGAGAATGCGCTATTCTTGAAGATCGGCATCGGATTTGACGGATAGGTCGAACGCAAGGGCCTTCGCGGCGGCGGGGGGCAAGGGTATCCGTTCCGCGACCTTCTCCGTAAAAGCTTCATCGGTTCGATAGTCGGCGCCCATCAACACCTGGAACCAGCGCTCCCGGTCCGTGACGACGCGGAATTGCTTTTCGTCCTGGGTGCCACCGACGTAGGGAAGAAAGACTTCAATTGGCTTAGCGACAGTTTCGGCAATGGCACCGATCCGATCGACCCGGCCGGTTCGCTGCTCCAAGGTGCTGGGGTTCCAGCTCAGATCGTGATGGATCACGTGGCGGCAGCTTAGGTGAAGGTCGACGCCTTCGGCGAGAACGCTTGAGGCGACAAGGACCTCCGGAAAGAACGGGGTATTAAACGCGAGCATCAGTCGTTGACGCGTTTCCTGCCTTACAAGTCCGTTCGCGAGTCGAATGTTCGGCATCACGTTGACGCCCTTCATCTGGCTCAAATCATCGTCCGTATCGCGTTGACTCTCTCCGCGGATTCCCGGCTGCATTCGGGTCAGGGCGTCCAGATAGTCATGCCGCTCGCGTGGCGAGCACCGTCGGGCAATAAACCTGAGAAAGCTGTCGATCTTCTCGCCGAGCGCAACACCCGACAGGTCGCCGGTGTCGAAGGCCGCCTGCAACGTTTCTTTGCCGGAGCGGACGCGAATATCGAAGTAGCGGGCGACGAATAGTGGTGTCCGAACGAAGCGGCGGATGACGTCGTGAACCTGCTCTCGTTCGTCGTCGTTCAATTCAGAATAAGGCGCAAGGCGTCGGGTTAATTCATCATCCAGAGGCTGGCGCATGCCGCCGTCCGTGTCGAAGCGCGCGCCAAAATCGACGACGGCTTTGCGAACATGCTCATGTCCCAAATCAAACCTCTGAGCGGCGTCGCTCCAAAGCTGCTTTTCCAAAGCAGCGGAGAGATGCCTGACGATGGCGCGACCGGTCTCGCGGTAGTGGCAAAAGACCACCACCTTCTCGCGGTGCCGCCAGAGATCAAGAACGCGCTCAATCAGCGGAGCAATCTTTGGATGCTGCGCATAAGCCGCTTCATCGGGAAGCGCAGCGGCCAGCTTCTCGACGTAGCGATTCACGAGCTTGCCGGAAGCAACCGCCGTTGCTGCCTCCTCCTCGTCCTCGCCGACTGGTTCGCGGCGACGCGTCTCCAGAAACGCTTCGTAGCTCGACGCCAGGCCTTCGGCGAACGTGGCTCGCCCAGCGCGTATGCCTTCGCGGACGACGACCGCTTGCGCGCGCGCGGCCAGCAGGAACGGGAGCAGAGCTTCGTCCCCGACGGGCAGCCCGCCGGAGCCATTGACCGACAGAGAGATGGCGCGGCCGACCTGCCGCGAACGTCGCGGCACACTGGTGCCTGGGAGCACCGAATCGCGGAGATGCCTGATAACCCACTTGCGTAAGGGCGCTTCGGCCTCCTTCATGGCGTTTTGCGCTTGCTGGAAGGCCCTCATGACGATCTGAATGCGTTCCGGTCGCGTTGCCGGATTGGACGTCGTATCCCGCCACCAATCCTCAACCGATGGCTCACCGCCGTTCGGACCGGCGACGTCCGCTGAACGGAGAGAGGACCATCGCTTGTCGAGTTCGGCGGTGCGGTGCTGCGCCCGGTCAAGGGTAGTGCCAAGCGACGCTAGTTCTGTTTCAAACTCCTCTTTCGCGCCTTGGGGCAGCGTTTTCCAGGCAACACCTCGAAAGCGGCCAATGACGTTGAGCAATTCATGATGCCCGAGTTGAAACGGCGTGGCGGTTAAGAACACCATCCGCTCGAACGAGCCGTCGAGAGCGCCCGTGATCGTTCCGGCGTCCTCGCGCGCGTCATCGGTTACGAAGAGGGACGCCAGACGGGTCGCCGGATTTTTCAGATGATGGGCTTCATCGAGAATCAGGAGCGGCGAGCGAAAACGCGCCTTCGCCAGCGTCGACGGCCACATTGTCCGGAGCGCGTCGTTGATCGCATGGCGCGCGCGCTCCAGGCGTTCGTCAATGGAGGCCGATTCCCGCGCCGGAAGGTCACGCAAGCAATCGCGCAAGCCAACGACGTCGATGTCGCTCGAATCGAGTACCTTTTGAATGGCTTCGGGAACGGGAGCTTCGGTGAGTTGGCGGTCCCTATAGTGGTCATTGATGACGTTCCGCCATTCTCGGTTCGCTATGCGCAGGAGCTTCGCGAAAAGCTCTGGGTCGTTGTAAGAAGATTTGGTTCGCAACAACCCCGCAGCAAATCGAGGCAAAGCGCTGCGCTTTTCGCCAAGATGCATGCCGCTGATCGCGCGCTTGATCAGTGCGAGGCGAACCCACTGATCGATGTTCTGCACATGGAAAGCCCCGTGCTTGAGAAAGATAATGTGAGGGCGGCTTTTCGCCTCGCTCTCGATGAGTCGGAAAAAGTCGAGGGCTGACGCAACAGGTTCGGCGCGAAGCAACGTATCGCCGGGACGTTTGATCACCCGCTCCTTGAACACGGCAAAATCGCGCGGCCACTTTTCATGAAGGGATGACGGCACCATGATGACGACAGGCCGTTTCCCGCGGTTGGCAAGAGCCGCGATCATGGCGACGCCGAGCGCAACGAAGGTCTTACCCATCCCAACTTCGTCGGCGAGTACGATGCCTGGCTGATCGCCCAGCCGCCGCAATATCTCGGCGATGGTCCGATGCTGGCGCAGCGCGTCCGAATCGCTGACGCGATCGTTCCTAAGATCGAGGCGCTCTGCGAGATCGGCGGTATCGACGGGCCAGGTCACGCGAGAAGCTCCTCAAACGAGGACGTGACGTAGTTCCGAAGCCCAGGCGCTGCCGGCGCTTGGCGAGCGAGTTCGTGCAGCGACTGCATGATCGTGGCGACCTCGGAGCGGATTGCGGCGGGTCGTAGCGCCCCCAGCGGTCGCCATACGGCGCTGCGCAGGGTTGCGGCCACTTCAGCAATCATGAACGCGGCGCCTGCGGGGTCTTCGGCAGCGAGGCGTTTTGCTAAGGCGACGGGTCCGATCGGTCCGCGCAAGCGCCAGCGGAGCGCTTCGAGTGAACTGACCGGTTGCTGCAAGCGTTCGCGCATGCCCTCAAGCGCCTGGGCAACGCGCCGCATACGGCGCAGGAGGAACTGGCTCGTGTCGACCTTCTTGTGCGGATCGATTTCGATGGTCGCTCCGGACGCTTTCTGGCTATCCCGGCGTTGAAGGAGGCGAAGTACAACTTCGTGGAGCGGCCGGGCAGACGTCAGGATCTCGATCAGCTCCGCGAGCGAAAGGCTGCCGAGCTCGTCAGGAGGCGGTAAAGCCGACATATCGGCGACATTGACGACCCATGGCGTGGTATATTCACGCCTTTCGGCATCCTGCCAGCGGACATCCAGCGAACTGGGCAACCGCTTCGAGTCCCATGGGATAACGACCGTGCCGGGACTTCCGCTACTGATCCAGCTCTGGCTGTCCAGAAGCGCGCCTTGCTCCCTGCAATCCACCGCGAAGACCGGCGGTGCATCGCCACCAATTTCCAGTTCGAGCCGTCCGCCGCGCTCGTCGAGGCAAAAGAGGGCGAGACCGAATGCGGCCGGCAACGGCGGTACGTCCAAGCGGTCCGCCGAGTCGGGCAATCCGCCGAGAAACTGGATGTCGGTGATGTCGTCGAGTTCATTCTCTTCCGGCCAGGACCGAGCGCAGAGTTTGCCGAAGCGCGATCCGCGATCACGGATGATGTAGGCGAGGTTCAGTTCGATGTTGTGGCGCGGATGTAGCCCGAGCCCCGCCGCCGTGAAGTTGCTCGATCCGAGCATGTACAACGCGCGCTCGTCACGCTCCAGCCAGACGGATTTCGCGTGAAGCGGCCGGTCTTGCTCCTTGCCGTCGATCTCGGGGCGCTGCTCGACATACGAGAACGCATGCCGGAGTGATGAATGCGATGGCGTCGTCAGGGCGGCCGGGGCGTCGATCTGCACGGTTCCGTCCGGCAGAGTTCTTCCCGGCGCGGCAATATGCAGCCACCGCTCGCCGCGCGTCGTGAGAAGTGTCGCGAATTCTGCCGCCGTTGATCCAGCGCGGGCGTCCTCGTCAAAGAACGGACTAACGATCCACGCCTGATCCGGCCGTGGTCCAACCCATCGGGCGGCAAGTTGCTGAACGACCGTATCGCCTCCCGGAAGGAGGCCAATGAGAGCGCACTCGGCTTCGTCGCGATCGGCCGGCGGAAGTGCGCGCGCGCGTCGCTCAACCTCCGTTAGAAATCCTGCCAATGCTGCCTGCGGTCCGGCATCGGACCGGTCAAAGCCGGGAGCGAAGCTGCGCACGCGATTAAGGAACGCGACACATCCCATCAGCAGTTCCGGTCCTGGATTGCCCTCGGGGCCGAAATCGAGCGAAGCCATGATCTCCTGATTGCGCCGGTAGGCGGGCTCGGTGAGGTTGGCGGACCCGACCAGAATCCGGACGAAGTGCTCCCAAACCAGCAACGTCACCTTTGCATGCAACACACCGCCGCCCGGCAGGGTGACGGGCAACATGTGCCAGCGCAGGCTGCGATCGGGAGCGGCGTGCGTGCCGTCGACCAGCACGCAGGCGAAAGATTGCGAGAGCTTTTCCTCACGCTCGATGAGGTAAGCTTTCGCCGTTTCGTTCGGATTGCTTTGGATTGACAAAAAGCGCGCGAGGCATTGCTCCTCGAAGAGCTCGGCGTCGAATGTAAAGCTGGTTGTCAGGCAACCAATGGGACGGCCGAACGCCTCTTCGCCGGCCCACCAATCGAGCAGGCGCGCGCGTGTTTGCTCCGAAGCCGATAACCGCCGCGCCTTCATCGCAGCGCACCGAGATCGGCGAGGAATCGGGAGAAAGTGGGAACGCGATATTCATGCACATAACCGCCCTTGCCGGCGGGCGGTTCGCGCAGGGTGTAACCGGCACGAAGGACGACCCGCCCGTGCGGACCGCGTTCGAACCAGGTACGCTTCCCGTGCGGCGGTTTATCGCGCTGAACCTGCTCGTGATGATGGAGGAGCGCCTCGAAGAGATCGTTCGCTGTTTGCACGTCCTCGAACCGGTCGACGGCTTGAGCGACGCCCTTCTCATCACGCTCCCATTCAAGGAGGGTCGGGTGTGCGCGAACGCGGGTAAGGCCTGTCTTGAGGAGCGTTAGCGACGGGCCGACCGTCTTCGATGCGGAGAAATTCTTGGCGTCCACCGGCGGGCCACCATGACTCGACGCGCAATAGCGCAGAGCATCGAACGCATCGGTGATCGCGCGCCCGAACGTCTCATACGCATCAATCGCGGTCAGCAAATGCTCGAGCTCGGCGGGTGCTTTGCGAGTTAGCTTGCGAAGAAAGGGCGCCTCCTCGTCGCGTTCGTTGACCCCGCCGTGCCCGATCAGCCCGTCTTTCAATTGCGCGATCATTTCGACATCACCGGCGCGGGACAAAATGCGGTCGATCAGCACCTTCTTTTCACGACGGCCCGGCGTTCTCGGGTCGAGTCGGGTCGCGAGATCGCGCCAAAAATCTCCCGGCTGGTAAGTAGTGTGTCCCTTTTCCATGCCTTGAGCGACCGCGCGCCGGAGCCGATCGCGAAACGCAGCCCCAGTGCCAGCCGCCGCATCAAGGAAGCCATCGAGTCCGTGATCCTTTGCCCATGCGGAAACCAATTCGTAGCCGTCGTCATCGAGCGATCCATCATCCGTGATGATTCCGATTCCTTGGGCGAGCCGCCGAAACACGCCGGTAAAGCCGAACGCCGAGGGTGTCTTGAGATAGGCGCTGACGCAGACGGGCCGTTGATGCCGCAGGGCTTGCCGGACTTTCAGGATGCCGGGCACGCCGAGGATTTCGGAGGGCGAATTCTGGGTTCGGACAAAGGCTTCAACGACAAACCATTCCCAGACGAGCCAGGGAGGCGTGATCCCGTCGGCGGCAACAGCATCGGTATCCCATTCGTCGCAAACGCGCGCGCCGATCGCCATCGCCGTAACAAAGCGCGGGTTACCCATACGCACGGTGACGGCGGGCAATAGCCGATCGGCAAGCCGCTCGTAGCCCGGCTGCAATCCAAGCGGATCAATACTGCCTTCGGCTTCTTCGGACGGATCGAACTCGGAACTGAAAGGTGCTCTCAACATGACTCACTGCTCAACGGGTGAACTCAGCGCGATGGACTCGGCATGGGCAAACAGATTCAGGCGGTGAAGGTCGTCGATCTTTGTCCAAGCGCCTTCGAGAAGGTCGGCGCTGTGAACCACGAGCGCCAGACATTGCGCGCGGCTCACGGCCACATTGAAGCGGTTCGGGTTGAAGAGAAATTCCGTGCCACGCGGCGCTTCGACGCCTTTCGAGGTTGTCATCGAGACGATGGCGACCGCGGCCTCCTGTCCTTGAAACTTGTCGACGGTGCCAACCTGCGCGCCCTCCGGCAGAAGCTGCTTCAGGAGGTTCACTTGCAGGTTATAGGGTGCCACGACGAGAATATCTTTCAGCGTCATCGGCGAGACCTTATCGCCCCGCACGATCTCGTGAGTCTGCAACTCGCGGACCAGCGCAGCGATTGCTTCCGCCTCGGGCCGGCTGGATTGCGTGCAGCCGTCATGCGCGACGGAAACGAAGGAGAGGCCCGCCGGTCGAAGTGCGCCGTGTGCGCCGGACCGCAGCCGAAGATAGCGGCTCTTGGTCGAGGGGTGCGCCCCGAGCCGCCCGTCGTAAATCGCGTCGGAAATAAACCCGCACAGACCCGGATGAAGGCGGCGACTCTCATTTAGAAGGATACCGCGGTCGTCCGCTACGGTTGCCCGGTCCTCTAGAAGGTACTTAAGGCTTGAGAGGCCGGTCTCGCCGGGGTGCACGCCCTGAACCGGCTGCGGAAGCTGCATCTGGTCGCCGACCAGAACGATGTTGGCAGCGGCGGCTCCCATCGCGGCGAGATTGCCGAGCGACACCTGTCCCGCCTCATCGATGAACAGATAGTCGTAGGCTCCGCGCTGATCGTCGCGGCAAAAGTGAAACACAGTGCCGCCGACAAGACGGTGCTGCGGAGTGACATCCTCTGAATTAAAGACCGTGACGATGTTGGCGCTGGTGTGTTCCGTCTCCGGCTTGTCGTCGTTGCCCTTCTTAGCGCCGCGGAAACGGAATCCCGTCTCGGCGGCGCGCTCGTCGACTTCGGCAAGCAGTTTGTTGATTGCCTTGTGCGAGTTGGACGACACGCCGATGCGCTTGTTGGCGCGGAGCAGCGCGACGATTGCTTGCGCTGCCGTATAGGTCTTGCCCGTTCCGGGCGGTCCTTGAATAAAGAGGTAGCTATGGTCGAGGTCGGCGACGGCGCGGATCACGGCCTCGGTGAGAGGCTCGTCCACGGCACGGATCGGCGATCCGGCCGCGCGGCCTCTCAGGCGCGGCGCACGGCGCGTCAAAATATCGAGCAACGCCTGATCGCCCTGGGTTACGCTGCGGGCGAAGCGATCGGCAAATGCCAACACTGCTTCCGGCACGCCTTGCAAATCAATCGGCGCGGGAACCAAGCTGAAGCGGTCCGGCATGGCCGGAGCTTTTGCACCTCGGCGGAGCACGACGCGTCCTTCTTCCGCAGAAATCTCAACAATTGTTCCGGCGTTGCCAATCGTTTCGGCGATCTTCGGTCTGTCGCCGACCTTGAGCTTGGTGTCCTGCGGCGGAAAGACATACGTCGTATCAAATGAGCGCTTGACCGTCACCGGCGCCGTGGAGGTGTCGAGCTGAAGACCGCCGAGGCTTTCAGCATCGTCGATCAGTTCGTCTTCCGACCACGCCTGCCGCTCGAACAGCGCCCACCATCCGGGTTTCTGTGACCGCTGATGAAACCACAACAGTTCGGCGACAAGATCGCGCACGCGCGCCTCGCCGTGCGTCGATGCCCGTACTGCCGCCGCAAGGGCCTGCTTGCGGGCTTCGCGCTGGGCGCGCTCGGCCGACTGGTCGCGCTTCTCGGCGGCGGTGTCGTCCACAATCTCAAGATTGACGCCGACCGGGCGCAGCTCCTCAAGCCACGCATGCAGGTGCGCGGTCGAAACGCAGTCGTCCTTGTTGTAGGCGGCAATCGAATCGAGAATGGTGTTGTCCTTGGTGAGGCACCACCGCTCGTATTCGACGATGCTGTCGGACGCCGTCTGCACCTCGCCGCCGCGCTCGCGCCAGTAAAGAGCCTCGAGGTCCTTGATCGAGTAGCTCTCGGTCGAGGCGCGTAGCGCCTGCACCACGACCCGGTAAAGATCGACGAAACGACGTTCGCGCAGGAGCTGGTCAAGCTCCGCTTCCATCGTGGCGTACCGCATGGCGAGGCGCTTGAGGGCAGTCGTCTCGTAGGCGGCGTAATGATAGATGTGCGCGTTGGGATGGCGCCGCACCTGCTCAAGCAGGAGGCGCATCAGAGTTGCGAACGCCAACTTTTCCTCGGCGGGATTGTGCGCCCAGATCGGGCGGAAGGTCAGATCGCGTTCGCCGTTCAAGCGGCCATACACACCGAAGAGATATTCAAGCCCTTCGCCCGCGAGAGGATCACTTTCCATGTCAAAATAAAGATCGCCGTCGTCGGGCGCCGGAAGCATCGCGAAGCCGCGCCCGCGCGCGTAGGGCAATAGCTCGAAGCCATGTTGACCGCTCGCTCGTGCGGCACCCTGAAGCCGGGCCTGCGCTGACAATTTCACCAGCGTCTCTGCGCCCATGCCGTCGACCTTGGCGCTCGCCGGGAGCGCCGCCAACTGCGCGAGCGTCGTCACCCCGGACGCCGCGAGCTTGGTGACCTGCGCGCCGCTAACGCCGGCCACGAAGAACGGGCTGTCGGCCTCGCGCCACTCGGACTCGCAGCGCGCCTTGTGATCGCATTGGGCGCAAGCGGCACAGGGATGCGGCTTGGTGGCGCGCTTCTCTTCGGCGACGAAACGCTCAAAGCTGCGCATGAGCCGCCGGAGAATAAATCGCGTGCGCCGCAGATCGAAGGGCACTGGTTCGCCTGCGGCGATGTGGATCACGCCACTCTGGACGGGAATCCCGAACATATGCTCCAGCAATTCGGCATAGATCCCGAGTTGCAGCATATATTCGCCTTTGGCCGACCGAGAAAGCTTGGCGTCTTCGGGCTCGAACGTGCCCGGATCTCCGTTCTGCAAGAGAAAGTCGGGATAGCCGACCCATGCCTCCTTCGTCAGCGCACCCTGATAGATGAGCTTCGCACCGCGCGCGATTGCTTCTCGCGTCAGCCGGGTCCGGTCGGCGAGACTGCCACCCGAAGGAATACGTTCGGCGGCACCGAAGCGCTCTTCCAGCCGCGCCAGCACCGCGGCCTCATGTTCGAACCCCTTATCGCGGATGAGTTGCAGGGTCGCATCCGCGTCTTCGGCGGGCTTGACGCCGGCAAGCCAGAGCGCGGCCTGGTGTGGGCAGCCGAGGTAGTCAATGAGGCGTGAGGCGGAAAGCGTTTGCATGGTGGGTGAGAATAGACATGGGGTGCGACAAAATCGGACGTAGGGCTTCGGCTAGGACGCTTTTTTCGAATCGAGGACGTAAGTGAAACGCAAGGGTTCTTCGTGATGCGCCAAGGCGGCGCGCATTTCGGTGGTAATCTGTTGGCGCAGGGAGATCGGCTCGACGATCTCGATCTTGTTGCCCCATGTGAAAAGGTGCCATGCCAGCTCCAGCATGCCGCTTGCGCGGAAGCGCACGATGACACCGCCTTCCGGATGCTCTTCGACGGTCTGAGTTGAGTGAAACCGGTGGTTCTTAAAGTCCTCCATGCCGCTCGGCAGCACATGCAAGACCACGTTCGCTTGCTCACCTTCATAATAAGCGAAGGAAGTATTGGCGAAGGCCGCGAGGTCGAAGTCTGCCGGGGGCGAGGCCGCCTCGTCGAGGCATTCAAGCTGTTCGATCCGGTCGAGCCGGTAGTGCTTCGGCTTGGTCGTGCCCGCGTCCGCACCGATCAGATAGTTCATGCGGCCGAAGATAATGCCGAAAGGAGCCACATTCCGCGAAGTACCCGGCTTTGAACCGCCGTGATAGATGAAGCGTGAGAGCTTCATCTCAAGCAGTGCGCGGCGAAGCAGCATCAGGACCGCCGGGTCTTCTGTTGGCCGCGGTCCCGCCTGTACCGCAATCCGCTCGGCGCGCAGCAAAGCTTCAACGTCGGTCTCGGTAGCCCTCCGGCGCCCATGCCGCATGGCGGCGCGGATTTTCTTTTCGAGGCTGGCGAGCGACTCCGCGCGCGCGGTCGCTCCCGACTCGCGCAGCTCGGCGACAACGACGCCGAGATCGCTGAGTTCTTCGGTCGTCGGGTCCTGAAAAAACCCGTCGAGCCCCTTCGGGATATGGAAGCGCTTCTTCGGGTGATCGGCAATTTCTTCCATCTGCGGAAACACCGCGCGGATGGTGTCGCGCATGCGCTCGACGGTGCGGCGTTCGCAGCCCGTCATCTGGCACATCTCGTCCAGCGTCAGACCCTCGGCGCTGCTCGCCAGAGCGCGGGCCAATTCCAGGATGTTGCGTGTCTTGTCGTAGCGCATCGCGTGTACGTCCAAATCTGACGCATCACGGTAGCAAAGTTAAAGCTGACGGTCATTGGGACCGGAAAAACCACGTCAAAACAGATAGATATGGAGATTAACATGAATCACAAGAACGACTCCCAGCCGCAGGGCGAAGGTGAAGAACCCCATTGCCACCACCATGAGGGCCACGGCGATCATCATCACCACGGGGAACACGAACATCATCATGACCACCACCACGACCATCACGAAGTGTGGAAGCTGAACGTTCAGGGCGTCATCATCGAGTCGCGGAAGCCCGAGATTGTCGTGCGGCAGGCGATCAAGGAGGCCGGCTTCAATCCCTATACGCCGTGGATCATCGTCCTCAAGGTGGCGGGCGAACCGAAGCGGGAAGTCGATCTCTCCTTTGCTATCGACTTGCGCCACAAGGGCATCGAGAAACTCCGGCTCACCCCGCGGCAGATCAACAATGGTGAGATGCTCAGGCAGCGCCGCGTCGCGTTCGCGATGCTGCCGCAGGATGAGGCGCTCCTCGACCGGCTTGGCTTCGACTGGGAGACGCTGGTCGATGCCGGCCGCCGCTGGCTGATCATTAGGAACTATCCGCTGCCGCGAGGGTATCAGGTCGTGGCGGCGACGATCGGCATCGAGGTGCCGGTCAGCTACCCCGGTGCTCAGCTCGACATGTTCTACTGCCATCCGCCGCTCGCGCTTCCCTCGGGCGCAGCGATCCCCCAGACGCAACAGATCGAGACGGTCATCGGCTTACCGTTTCAGCGCTGGTCGCGACACCGCCAATGGGATCCCGCCCGCGACACGCTCGCGACGCATCTCGCGCTCGTGGACGAGTCTCTGCACCGGGAGGTCGGGCAATGAAGCGGCGTCAAACCTTGATGCTGCCTGCGAAGCTGGCAGACGAACTTCGGGCGCATCTTTTTCCGGGCGACGGGCTCGAAGCCGCCGCGCTATTGCTCTGCACGGTGACGGGCACGCGCCGTTCGAAATGGCTAGGACGGGAAGTCATTTGCGTCCCTCATGCGGAGTGTACGCGCCGGTCCGATTTCATCACTTGGCCGGGCGACTATGTGGAGGCCGCGATCGACCGCGCGTCAGCGCGCGGTGAGGCCGTGATCGCCGTCCACTCGCATCCGGGCGGTCTCTTTGCCTTCTCGAGCGTCGACGACGAGAGCGATCGTGTCCTGATGAGCGCGATCCGTCACGGCACCGACCGCTCTCCCGGTTCGGCGATCATGATCGCGAGTGGAGCGATACGGGCGCGCATCTATGAAGACGATCGCGCGACGCCCGTTGACCTCGTGATGAAAGCCGGAGCCGACATCGAAACATGGTGGAACGATGGGGCGACCGGCTCAGGCCCGTTGAAGCCGGCGATGGCCTTCACGGGCGAAATGCGCGCGTCGCTCAGTCGTCTCAGCGTTTGCGTGATCGGCGTGTCGGGGACCGGCTCGATTGTTGCCGAGCAGCTCGCCCGCCTCGGCGTCGGCGAGATCATTCTCATCGATTTTGACAAGATCGAGGAGCGCAACCTCAATCGCATCTTGAACGCAACGCTCGCCGACATCGGCACGCTAAAGGTCGAGATGTTTGCCGACGCCATCCGGCGCTACCGCTCCGATGGCGAAGTGATCAGCGTGTCGGGCTCCGTCGCTACGCGCCAAGCCGTCCTGGCGGCGAGCGAGGCCGACATACTTTTCTCCAGCGTCGACTCCGCTGAGGGCCGCCATATCGCCGACCGGCTCAGCGCCTGTTTTGCGATGCCTCTGTTCGACGTTGGCGTTGCGATTCCGACCGAGCCGTTGCCGGGTGGCGGCCGCCGCATCGCCGAAGTCTACGGCAGGGTAGATTACGTCTATCCGGGTGGCTCAAGCCTTATGGATCGCGGAGTCTACGACGCGCCGCTTCTCGAAGCTGAATACCTCGCGCGCACCGCGCCTCTTGCGCTCGCCAGGAAAATTGCGGACGGCTATCTGCGAGGAATGGCGGAGGAAGCGCCCGGGGTCATCACGTTGAATATGCGGGCGGCCTCAGCCTGTGTCGTCGAGTTCATCGCGCGGCTGTTTCCCTTCCGCGAGTTCGCCAACGAAGGGCGCGCGCGGACGATCTTTATGCTCGCCGAAGGCGACGAAGATGTGTTTGCCGAAAGCCAATTCAAAAACGGGCACCGCTTTCCGGTGTCCGACGGCGAAGCTGAGCCGCTGCTCGGGCTACCGGCCTTGACCCAGAGGCGGAGAGTTGCATGAAGAAGAAATCGCTTTGGTGGCGTCGTCTCATCGCGTTCCTGACTCCCCGTCGCTCGCTCAAGATCGTCGCCAGCGACATGCTGCCCGAGAAATTGCCGCTCTGGGATCTGGTCTTGGCCCGCGACGACGGGGATGACTGGTCAGTCGGCATGCGGTGTCCGTGTGGCTGCGGCCAGCGTCTTGAGATGATGCTGTTGAAGGAGGTAAAACCGCGGTGGGATGTATCCGTCGATCCCCGCGGCCGCGTCTCGCTGCACCCTTCGGTCTGGCTGCGGGAAGGGTGCAAGTCGCATTTCTGGGTCAGAGCAGGAAAAATCGTTTGGTGTGACTGACACTTTGGCGCTCGCATTCCGCCGCTAGCGTCCGTCCAGCAACCTGCTAAGTGCTCCCCGGCGGTTGGCCCGCCCAGTGGAGCTTCAACGACACGTTCCGCGGCGACGCGATAGAAAAGCACTTTAAGCGACGACACCTGCCCGAGATGTATCATCGTCGCTTTCTTTACGAAGCCGACGTCCAGACATCCTGCCTTGTATTGGCGCAGTTGCGCGACCGACAAGTTGGTGGCCATGAGGTCGCGCCGAGAATTGCAAGTATTTTTACTACTCATCACATCGTTAGACTTCGCTCCTGAACGTCGGTCTTCGACGGTTTTGGCGCGCTCTCCCGAAGATATGTCGTCGCCGCTCGACTGTGAGTTTCCATCAAAACATGAGAAGTCAATAATGCGAAGAAGCGCGGCCTGTTTTCGATTGCCCGCACAACGGAGGCATCAGGTGTCCGAAAGGAAATTTCTGACATGCGAAGAGGTGTCGGCGCGCTACCGTGGCGAGATTTCGGTTGGGACGCTCCGCAACTGGCGCGCCATGCGAATTGGCCCTGCCTACGTCAAAATTGGGAAAGCGGTTCTTTATCCGCTCGATGAGCTCGAAGCCTGGGACAAGAAGAATCTTGTTGTTTGCGGGGTGTCGAAAACGTCGGTAGATCAATGAAATTGAGCCTAATGCGCAACTCGCGATGCTCTTTTCAGGGAATGACACATAGCGCGGAGCTGCCCTGCTGATTTGGCCGCACAAGGGCCATTATAAGACGTCGGCGCCGGATGTTGCCCCGCCAGACGCGAGTCATTGGCACGGAGGTTGCTCGGGCGGCGATCCGGAGCCAAACGGCCACCGAACCGTTCCGTGGTTCTCGTAAGCTACTTTTTGGACTGCCATTCCATTCTTATTGAGGTAGTCTCTCATGTTGGCATAGAACTCCAGCCAAAAGAGATGCCCGTAGCAGAACACTCCTTTCCCGGGCATCTTATTGAAGACAGAAGTCGATTCCCGATCGACAGCCTTCGAGTAAAACATCCAATTCCCGCTGCCGGCGTCTCGGAGACCAAAGCCTCGATTTCCGGCCACGGGGTGGCTCCAGCCTCGAACTGACTTAACGGTTGAGAAGATGAAATCTGTTGGCGAGGCGCATGTCGCTTGAACATCCCCCCACGGGTAAAACATCTTTTGCACCAAGCGAGCGCCGCCGGCCAAGGTGTACCATTTGGCGTGGGGAAACTGGGTATCCAACTTGAATGACATCAGTGCGCCGACGGGGTCGTCACTTTCCCATTTTTTCTTGTTGGCTAGAGCGTAAGCGCTTAACTCGAAAAACTTGCCGTAAGGAAGGAAGTCGAATTCGCCGTCTTGTCCTCGTGCAAAACTATCAAACTGAAGACGGATATCCTTAAAGACCTCCTTCAGAGTCTTGCTCGATGGGGCCTTAAAGGTCACGTAGTAGAAATCAATGTTCACGATTTCTTTGACTTTTACATGCTCATCGACAGCTGGCGACAGAAAGTCTTTCACTTCCCTCGCCTTTGAAGTGGCCGGCGGCACCCAATCCCTCAAGTCTTTGAACTTCGCAGGATCACGTGACGCCAAGTCGTTGAGAGGCAGTGGCTCGAAACAGACTGCTTTGCACTCCACTACACCTATGAGAGAGAGGCCAAGCAGAGCTGCAGTCATCGCCAAGATTCGAGGATGTGTACCCATGACTACACGTCCTCTGACAACGGAAGCGACGCTACTTCGCTACCAAATCGGCGCTTGACCAAACTCCACTTGTTTGTCGTGTGAACAGTCGCCTCCAGGAAGTCCTGACCGTTCACTGTAAATCTTTGAAGCGGGACGCGCGTGACGCTTGGACCAACAAGGTTTCTGCTAATTCCGCGATCGTAGTCAATGGGATCAAGTTCAAAGGAAACGTCGGCGTCAAAGACGGGGCCGACTGTGACGCGCAGCTTACCTTCGCGCCGAATCCAAGCAATCTGCTCCCCATGCAAGACTGCTCCATAGACCCAAGCGGGGACTTCGGAGAGCTGAAAGTCATCATGCGAATGCGGTTGGTGGCGATAGAGAGCAAGACCACACCATCCGGTAAATTCTCCGGTCACACTGACGTCGCAGAACCAGAGGTCCGTTGACAAGTCGCGTCGTAGCCCGAAGCTCGCAACCGAGAGAGTTCGTTGCTGCAAGTCGGCGCCGGCAATTGTCAGGTTGTCGCGATAAACGACTTCCGCGGTACCTTCGATACTGCGCTTCGGGTAGAATGTCCCATCCAGCGCCGAATCGATCAAATGATCCGGACGCCGAAAGTCTGATGCACGTGGGGCGTTTCTGGTCACGTCCCGCCGTGGGCGTTCGATTGGATCTTCACCCCACTGAGTCACAAATTTGTCGAGACTCGCAACCGGAGTTTGGGTAGCAGTCCCAGCGTGACACGCAATAGCTAGCCGCTCGCCGGGGCCGGAAAGGAACCAAGGTCGTCGGACATAAATTCGCATCGCGTACCGGCGTTGCGTCGTGCTCACGGTTGATTCGTTCTTTTTGATTTCACGCGATAAGGGAACCACGTGACTGATATTAGGCGCCGGTAGCCGCATCGATGCTGGCACATCGACCAGAATGCGCTCGGATCGCCTCTCAAATCTTGCAACAGGAGCAGACTTGAAATGGCTTTTGTATCTGCCCACTGATACGGCAGTAACAGACGCCTGTTTGCGGCGACTATCTGCGAAGTTCAATATGCAAGGTCGTCCAGCTTGCGGCGACGCTTGGTCCGGCGGCGCTCCAAGAAAGACTTTGTTTTCAGCGCATTGGACGCCAAACGCGTTGGTGAGGTTCGCAGCTGCGGCAAATAGGCCTACTCCGCTCAGCGCTGCCCTCGCTTCGCTGGCACCTGAAGGAGGGGTCAGCTTGTCGAAAACAATGCTCCTCGGGACCGTCGCCGCCGTGCCGGGAACTGAGACCGCACGATCATGTCGCGGGTTATCATCAATATCAGTCCAAGTCGCCTCCAAGCGCAATTGACCGGACGACGCAGCATCCACCTGAATGTATCCGCGCAGCTCGCTCGTTTCTTTCAGCGGCGCCCGATCTGCCACAAAAACCGGGCCTTGATCAGTCGAATAGCCGGCGGACCATCCCCCAAAAAAGGGGGTCGCAGATGGCGCCTTTTGGCAATGAAAAACGCGCAACCTCTGCTCTGCCATTGCCGGCACCGGACTCCCGCCAGATATGAACCGAGCTCGGGTACGGAATCGCGCTTGTGCGGAGGATGCCGCATATGCCGCCGTCCGGCGAAGCTCCGAATCAGCAACCGTCGGAAGAAATGAAATCTCCATATCAGCAGAGGGGGGTACCTTTATGGTGACCCTTCTGCCTTGCTTCACAATGCGCGGATGGCGATCGGAGCTGGCCGAAAGGATGATTTCGATCGGCTGGAAACTCTCCCACTTACCATTCTGACCGTATCGAACCTCAACCGGCGGCAAGCGCAAGTGTCTTACCAGCTCGCAATACGCGCCGTGATGGAATGTAAACGCGTGCGCGACATCATCCGGATCGCCGTTCAATACAACCACGCGTATCGATATCTCGGCCACATCCGGATCGAAGAAGTATTGGAGGTTGGTCGGGCGACCGCGGAAGTGTTTGTGAATGTCCTGAATGAAAGCGCGGCGAGAATGTCTCTGTTCTTCGCTCTTTTTCCTCAGGAAAATGCCGTGATACCGGGCCGTATCCATGTCAACTGGCGTAGGCACGATCCACACGTGGGCCCTTGGCGATTCCGCAGTCAAAAAAATCGAACGTTTGGCACTATCCGCTTTGTCGAAAGAGTTGGAGATCAGCTCACCGGCACGGTACGATCGCGCGCGATAGAACGGGACATTCTGGACGTAGCCGCTCAATGATGACAGTGCGTCTGCTTCTTCTGGAGCAAGACTTATTCCTCCGACAAACACGTTACGGAGCCGGTAGCGATAATCGTGGCCGAATAGCAGAGGGGTCGCTCCGGAATAACCCGTCACCTTTACTTCGAAGGGTGTCTGCGGAAGACGGGAAGGCTCCTTGTATGTTCCGAGGAATCTTTGAAAGTCGCGCGCTTGAGCAGAACTCATTCCGATGTAGCGAGCAATTTCTGTGCTATTGGTCGCCGGGGACTGCGTCGGCTGCTCCTTGGCAAAAAAGTCCTCGGCGGCTCCGTGAAACTTGCTTCCTGTTGCGAGAACCGTGATCTCTTGAGTTTGCTGATGGACGCTCCGAAGAGCGTGCTGCGGACTATCCGAAAGGTCCAGCCGGTAACCGATCCAGAAATCCTCAAGGAACATGCAGGGCCAAAGCGTCTCCCGATTGGAAGCTCCCAACGGCGATGGCGTAATGAGATCAGACGTGGGCGCTGAGATCGTCAGTCCCGAACACTCAAGCTCATTTGCGCCGTGGTATTCGTCCATCAATAACTGTGGCGGACGATCATCGCGCGGGTCCGCGAAATCCTCACCAGCCTGCCAATTGGCGGCAACAGCGTTGGAAATAGAGTTGTTAAATTGGAGGATTGTGTTCTGTACAACAGCGGTTTCGGCATTAATAGCTGTCGCCCTGTATCGCGGCTGACCGCTCGCATCGTTCAGATATGCAAGAGCTGCATTCGTTGTTCTTACCTGCTGTCCGGCTTGGGCGATGTCAGAAAAAGAGAGTGGATGAGTGTGGCTAAGTCGACGAAAAGCCGTGGGATGGAGCACAATTTGATCCGCCGCACCGGCAAACGATGTGGACTGCACAAGGAGTACATGGTCGCCAATGATTGGCTGGTCCGCATTGGCTCGCCATTTGGTCACGAACCCACATTGTTCGCTTATCAGAGAGTTCTTGAATGCTGCATGGACCGCCACATTGGGATCGGCGACCGAAACAGTAGTGTCGCCCGCCGAAGTGCTGGTGCGAAGAGCCGTAGAACCCAAATAGCTGGCGAGGGAAGAAGTATCCTCCATGCGGCCCTGTATCTTTGCAACACCTAACCTGAGCCTCCGAACAGCCGACCTCACCTCTGTGTCATCGGAAAAGCTCTCGACCGCATTCGAGCTGTTGAATATGGCTTCTAATACGGAAGCCGTGACATAAGCATTGAGCCACTTCGCCTTGTCGTAAGATTGGTGGTCCGACGAAAACTTCCTGGCGACGAAGTCGGCTCCCAAGCCGAAGTTCTCGGCGGCACGAGCTTGAAAATCTGCCTGCACAAGAAATAGGTCGTCATGCACTTGAGCGACGTCAACGAACTGATTTTCCAGCAAGGCGTCGAAGCGGCTATCGTGGAGGACCGCGCTAACCGCAACATTGGTCTGCCGAACCAGATAATTCCGCAATGTGTCGCGCAATGCGGTTAATTCCTTCGCCCCGGAATAAGTAAGGGTCACACCGATACCCGCGATCCCGGTCAAGGGGCGGCCTGCGTTGGCCCATGTACCGAATTCTACGGCAAGAGCTTCGATTGGTTGATTGACCGGTTGACCGAGGACGGGGTGACCGGCGACCGCCGCAGCGATCTCGCCCGTTGTCACCACACCTGCCGAAAACTCCAGGCTTGATATGATACGAACATCGAAAGTTTTCGGCGATGCCTGTGTATTTGTTGCATGCAGAGGCAGCGGAATCAGCTTGTATGTGACCGACATGGTGAGCTCTTCACTGATACCCGGCAAGAACACGCTCGAATGCCCGCCGACGGTCACGCTTGAATGACGGACCGAAGGGCAACCCGTCGCTCGAGGGAACTCCGCTCCCGATGCTGGAGTACGTTCCCATTACGCGGGGAACACCGGCTGCGAAGGTTACCTGTGCGGCCGCTGCGTTTGCGACGAAGGCCTCGCTGTCACTGGACACTTCCTCGTGGACAGCTGAAAACGAATACGAGATTCGAACAAAGCCGATCTTGATTGATACCGAAACCGTCGCCACGCCTTGAATAATTTTTTGCGTCGACGAGGAAATTCGTGACAGCGCAATATAGATGAGGCCGCAAAATTGTATGATGCCAGCAACGGAGAGATCAGCCGCTGCTTTCACGAAAGCTCTTAGGACCACAGTGGCACTGTTTGCCGGATCGTTGCGCTCCAGCATGTAAAAAATGCCAGCAGTCAATGAGGCCTGACCGGTGGCGATACCCCACGTGATCGGCACAAGCGCGCCGTACTCCATGCTTATTTCGACGAGCCGACATCCTTTCGTCGTAAGCTCCAAGAGAGCGTAAGCTTTGCCGCCGTACCAAGGCGGCACATAAATCGTGAGTGGCTTTTCACGCGACGAAACCGAAAAGCCGACAGCTAGGACATCACGCCCCGCAAGCGGTATGGTCACGGACCAGCCAAGCGCAAGGTTCGATACTTGGGCCGGTCCTATGAACAGTGGACCGGAACCTTCTGCTGGAAACTGTAGTGTCTGCCAGACTTTGATTTGCTGCGGCGTAGGTACAATGTGAACGCTGTTATCGCCAAGACCACCAAAGATCTTTGCAAGCTGGCTTAGGAAATCGAGAGGCGGAAGGAGATCGACCGATGCGATCTGTACTTGAAAGTCTTTATGCCCGTCCTCGAAAACCTCAAATATAAGGTTCGAAAAGCTTATCTTCATCGCACTGAAGATGACTACCGCAAAGTCGAGCATTTGCGCACGTGCGGACACACGTGGCTTTCCTGGGGAGAAGGAAAAACCCGACCCGCCGGCAGGAATAGCGACTTCTCCGAGATCGATGCGCGCCTTGGCGTCGATCGTAATCCGTGTCTTCCCGTCTGTCGGAATGAACTCTGCGGGGCCGACTGTCACGCGCTTGAATACGTCATTGGACCATTGAAGCGAGGCCTCAACGCCGAGTGAAAGGGGTTGCTCTCCAGGCAACGAGGTGAGCGCGTCCTGCCTTAGCGTTGTGATCAGATCGGGTATCGACGTTGAAACGATGCCGTTCAAAATGTCGGCAAGCCACTCGATACCCGAGGTTCGCACCTTCCACACCAAAGGCGTGGCCGCGCGCTCGCCGGATGGACGATCGGAGGAGAGGCCGAGTGCCACATCCTGGAAAATATCCTTGAAGCTGAGCCCTGGGATAACTTGCGCATCAATGCCAAAGAGATCGCCGAGCTTGAGGCCGGGCGTTACGCTTGCTGCGTCGCGCGCGGCGAAGGACACAAGCGGCGCGGTCGTACCCATGAGTAAACGCGCGGCCGCAGCAACTGCATCCCGGTCGGTTTGGGTTCGCGATGTATCGAAGGGCTGAACGTCATGCTGGGGTCTGCTTTGGCGGGCGAATGCAGCGTAGTCGAGACGATGCGTCTGCTGAATGCGCGCTTTGAGCGGGCCTATGTAACCGGGCCACCGTCGGTCATTAAAGGTCGCGTCTCCAACTGTTCCATACTGCCGATTGATCACGCTGAGATGCGTATCGGGCACCGACAGCCCGCCGATTCCTTCCGATGACGACGAACGACCAAACCTGACTTCATTGTCGACGCCCGCGAAAAGACTGTCAGGAATCGGACTGGGGTTTTGCGATACGCCGAAATAGGCTTCCCTGACATCCTGAGCGACTTGCGCCGCCGTTCGAGGAGAAACGCTCCCTGCCTCGTTAACCAGACCACGCGTGTCCAGCATGAACACGTAAGGTGCTTCAGGGTCGTTCGATTGAGCGCTTACATTGAAGAAATATTCCGACGGTGGAGTAGTTGGTTCTGGATCGAGAATGGCAGAGTAGGTGAACCGCACATCTCGATACGTGATGATCGAATTGGATGGCTCTCCAGAAATCTGGTCCATGCTTTGGATGCGGGCTCGCATCGTTCGCGCACGAGGCCTGAACGGCACACTTACAACGGATGGTAAGAGATCTGGGAGATTCCCCCTGGTCCATTCGATCCAATCTATGCGCTGGGCCGTCCGCCCCTTTGCTCGCGAAGCAGCCAACGCGATCGACGCTCCTCCATACTTGGCAAACCGTCCGGGCTCGAGCGCCCAGTACTTGTCAACGATACGCAAGCCGTCGGCTGTCGGGTCAATTGCGTGCTGCTGATCGCCTTGCGCGACGGGCGGTGTCGGGCAGACCAGATTCTGGTGAGACGGGTTCCACAATGAACCTGGCTCCCAAATGAGACCATTGGGAGCCCGCGCCTTGGTGCTGACGTAGAACATCGGCATCGAAGCGCCGTGCTTGTTGCCGTCCCAATCCGTACCTACATGCTCGAACGGGAATGGAACACCGCCGACCATTGGCAGGAAGAAGTCGTAGTGACGATATGTCTCGGGGTCGCCGCCGGGAGGCAAGTCCAGTGGGGGTGATCGTGGTGTCGTTACGGATATGGCCGTGAAAGGCGTCTCGACGTGACCGACCGAGATTGAGTTCGGCTGCAGTATTTGCAGAAAGGCTTGCTGGACTAGCGGAGCGACAAAGTGACCGTTCTTGTCTCGTCCAAAGACTCGCTCTGACAAGAGGACAAGCTCGCAGGGTGTCCCAAAGGGATAGAGGAACCCTTCACTAATGACTTCGACATGATGGTCTCGACCCAAGCTCGTTGAATGCACCCAACCCGATAGCGCGCATCCCGGAAATGGATCCCACTTTCCTTCGAGCTGCAGCCAGCCACCGCGAGCGCTTAAGCGCATTTGGCTCGCCGATATCGAACGTCCCGGAGCAAAGCATGCGGCGATGCACCCGCTTTGGGCTGCATCATCAGACTCGTATTTCACCACGCCCGTGTCGGTAAGCGGGGTGATTTTTCCAGTGTAGGGAAAGCGGCGGGACAGGCTGGTGGCAATGTCAATTCGGCTGTAGTTGCTCAGAGGCGTCGGGCGCGGTGGAAAATTAAGCCCGGGTCGGTCGCCATATGTAACAACTAGGGTTCCATCGGCCGGGGTGCCTTCTAGGCTCTTCTTGTCGAATCCTCGTACGCTCAGAACCTCCAACGAAATGGCTTCTGAAGCTTTGGCGCCTTTTCGTTTGAGCGAGGTGCTCCACAACTCAGTCCACGACCCTGTGCTCCGCATCTTGATTGGGTCATCAAAAGCAAAGCTGGAAGGGATGGTGTCTGCTGCCGGACTAAGCTCGATACCCCACGGAATCTCTATTCGCGTGACTGGCGGTGAGCGTGTGCGCGCGATTTCTAGATCGTAGTTTGCGCCTAATTTGGCTAAGTCCGGCAGCACAAGGTCGTATTCGTGCCATGCGAGCAAGGTATCGAGGTTCAACGGTATCCGTCGACGCGATTTTATTTTGAAGACGACTTCGCTGGGCGCGCTTGGAGTAAGCCGAATTCCGGCGAGTTTGCTCTCGTCGAATACGAGGGGGATTACCTTGTCAGTTGCGATAGCTATTTCAGCGAAGTGCTGAGGAGCAAACTCAAAAACGAAATATCTATCTTTGACGTTATCGAGTGGCGCGAGCCATCTTGATCCGGCCGCACGAGCTTCCCGGTATCCAATCGCCGTGAGCTTCAGGAAAAGCTCGTCGCGGGGCCGGCGTAGAATGTATTTGGGCCAAGTCCGGTCAAGTTGCAGCTGTTGGGCCAGCGCCACACCGGATCGCAATCCGGCATTTGTACTGAATGACAATGCTGCCGCATAGCCAAGAAAGGTGCGGCGACTGACGCCTTCCGAAGGCCCATCGCTGTCGTCGTGCCGGCCCATCCTCGCCCCCGAAGAATTTCAGCCCGTCACGCCAACTATCGTCAAGATTGTAATTTCTGCAAGAACTATTCTCGATCACACTGTGCGTGCTATCGTAAAGCTTCAGCCGTGTTTCGCGGATATGGCGATGTTCGACAAGTTGAGCGCTCCTTCGCCGGCCCTCTTGACCGCGCTGGTCCAGCGCGGCTGGGTCAGGCACGGCGCGGCCGGCGACGACACGGAGTCTGTTATCAGCGAGCTCGGCCGGGTCGGGGACATTCTCGGCACGCGCGTCAAGGGCCGAGCCGGCGCATTAGAGGAGGTGATCCGGCCTCAGGCGCTTCACGAGGCCCATCCGCGGTCGCTCAGCGCGCAATTCGGCTTGCAGGCCCTGCCATTTCATGTCGAACTCAGTCATCGACCGCGTCCATGTCGATATCTCTTGCTTGGATGTCTCGACTCCGGGTCGCCCGGCGCGTCCACTATGCTACTCGATTGGCGAACGCTCGGTTTCTCATCGGATGAGCTTCACCTTCTTGAGGCCGCACCGATCCTCGTGCGCACTGGTCGGCGATCATTCTACTCTACGCTCTTGTCGCCCGACCACGCCTTTCTTCGCTACGATCCCGGCTGCCTCGAAGCTGTCGACGGACGCGGCCGCGCCGCCCTCGGCATTATAAAGCGTCGACTAGGCGCAGGCGCGCCAGAAATCTATCAGTGGCGCCGTGGCGACATCCTGATCATTGACAACTGGCGCGCCCTTCACGGGCGTGCACCGTCGGACCAAAGTTCCGGACGCCGCCTTGCGAGGATACTCATCGATGCCTGAGAACGTCTTCATCGCTATCAGTGGCGACGCCCTTCATGCGAAGTCAAAGGTCTACATCGGCCGTGCGCTGGCCAGAAAGGCCCACGGTGACCTTGACGAATATCAGCTCTGGTCTTCGCTCGCGCTCGAACTGCTCGGCAAGGCCGCCCTCGCACGCAAGCATCCGAGCCTGGTGGTCGACCCGACCCATTGGCAGTCAATGTTTGTCGCCGCCGGCATCAACGTTACGACCGACGTGAAGACCATCACAGCCAAGACCTTATTCGAGCGTCTGGCCCATCTGGTTCAGCGGTTCGACAAGACCGTCCAGAAGTTTTGTCAAGATATCGCCGAGCGCCGCAATGCCGAGCTCCACTCGGCCGACCTACCGTTCAAGACCATGAAGCTGGATGCATGGGAAGCACGCTACTGGCACGCCTGTGACACAATCCTCCACCAGATGGGATCGTCACTGGAACAATGGCTGGGCGCTTCCGACGCGGCCGCTCCCCGCCAATTGCTCGATGAGGCGGTTAAGGCGCTGGAGTCAGCCGTCAAACTTCGTGTCCAAGCCGCCCGGGAGCAGTTTGAGGCGCTGAAGAAGGCCGAACGTGAGCGCCTAGCGGCTGAGGCCGAACTTCGCGAGCCCCAGCATCAGACGGCCCTCTTCAAGGGCCGATACGACGAGATCTGGACGGAGAGTTGCCCGGCCTGCAAATGCCGCTCCTTCATGACCGGCGACCAGACTGGCGAAGACATTAGCGAAGAGCGCGACGAATACGCCATCTGGGAAATCGTCAATCGGGAATTCGTTGGCGAGGAGTTTCGATGCCCGACGCGCGAGTTGACCCTCGTGGGAAGCGACGAGATCGACGCGGCCGGCTTGAACTACATTCATGGGGATCAGCAGGAACGCGAGATGGAATACGAGCCCGACTACGGCAACGACTGAAATGGGCACGGAGCCTCGGGAAACGAAATTGCCGCATCAAGGCCAGCTCTTGTCATTCATGCGAACGCTGTTCTGATGCGCTTGCTCCAACGAGACGGACAAATGGGCGCTTAAAGCATGCAACGGGGCGACGATCCCAGCATCGTTCGTGCAGAGAAATTGCCTAAGAGTTGTTTGGAGGGGGAGTGAGAGCAAAGCCAACGGATATCGTCAATCTTCTCATGCGGTTTACTGGGCCTGATCTGACGCAAACGCTGTCCAGGATTGAGACTGCGGTTCACGGGATCACCGCCGGAGACTGCGCGACTTTTGTTGAAGGTGCCGGCGCGGGCCGCGAGGTGCTCGCCGCGGCGGCCGAGATGAAACGTTTGGCGGGGCAGATCAACGTTACCATCCACGCGCTCGGTATTCTGCTCTGCCTTCCACACATTCTACAACCTGGCGAGCGCATTGACTCGCTCTCGTTGGGGGCGGGTAATACGGGGCGGGAGTTCGATCTGGAGACCAACCTGCGCGTGGGGGAATTCAAATTCATCCGATGGCGAGGAGGAGCGGAATCGATCCGACAGAACTCGGTGTTCAAGGATTATGTGCTTTTGGCCGAGCATCCAACACCAAAGCGAAAACATCTATACCTGCTAGGTGTCGAGCATGCGCTAAGGTTCTTTCAGGGCGGCCGGGCCCTCTCCAGCGTGCTCAGTCGCGATGATAAGCTTCAGAAGTTCTTCGCGGAGCGTTTTGGCGACCGATACCGTACTGTGCGGGAGTATTATGCCGCTCACGCAAGCGCAGTGCAGATTGAGGACGTGTCGCCTTGGCTTTCGGAGTTGGCGGGCGACCTCATTGCGGATCGCGCCGCAGACGAGCCTATCGAATAGCGGTGAAGGCGCACTCTGAACTTGTTCGACGAGAGCAAGGACCATTGCTGTTGCGGCTAAAGCGGACTTGCGTTCGTGACCGCGCGTGATCGAGAGGCACGTTGCACGAACGTTAGTGAGACGACGTGACGATCACAAACGATCACTACTAACAGTCCCCAGTCCACGTCCCCCGCTGTTACAGGCGCTTGCAAATCCGACGCAAATTCAACGCGGTGCGCGAAGCGATAGCCTAATGCACAACAATCCGGCTTCAAATCCATTTTCACCTTCGGTCCCTGACCATCATTCTTACGTTGTGGCGCGGCGACGTCATGATGCTGGCCCCGGCGCGCGATCAGCCGTCCGCATGTGCGTTCTGTAATTCCACCATGACCGGCTCGCCCAGCCGATTTACGCTGGCATCGTTACTCTGCGCTAGGACAGGATCGGGTATGACCAGCACGGCCCAAAGCCACTTCAAAGCCTTCGAGCCGACTATTCGTGATATCTTCGCGGGGATCGTGACCGAAGCCGGATGTGAAACGCCGATCCAGCTCCTGATCACGGATGCCGAAGAGATCAGAGGCACACGCCTCAATGCCGCCCGGACGGTCTTCGAAGCAATCGTGCCGGAAGGTCCCGTTCGCATCACATGGGATGCGCTTGCAGTCTCTGGTTCTGCTGTTTTGGCTGTATCGGGGTTGCGCAGCGGCTTTTCAACGAACGGCGGCAAGGGGTCGAGAAGCTACAAATTGACGAGCCGCTCAAGCACGGTTTGCTTGCCTTTCGCATTTCGCAGGAGCTGACCAAGGCGCCGCTCGGGCGTTGGTCGGACAAGCTTCCGGTGCCTGACGTCGCGCCGCCGTCCGAGTCGGAGAACGAGTCTGTAACGACGATCTTTGTTGGGGCGCTCGGCTAGATAATACGACGAGCTCGCTCATATCGCGCTCAAGCATCAGGAGATCGATACGACCGATCGCATGAATGAGGATGAGTTCGCGGCGGATGGACAGGCGTCTCGATGGCTTCGCGGCGACCGCAAGAAAGACGAGAGCCGGGCGCCGGGTGCGCGGCCTTCGAAGGTGGAGTTGGAGTTGGAAGCTCTTGCCCTGCGCATGAGCATCGGCCTGATTTGGGTTGCGCTCTTCGAAGCGCACCGCGGACGCAGGAGTAGCGATCATCCGGAGATCGCCACGCGCTTTGATCGTTGCGAGCGGGTTTTCGATCTGGCCGAGGACAGCGGCGCCGCCGAAATCCTGTCCGACACCTTCAAGGCCTGGCTCGACCCTGAGGGTCTTTGGATCACCAGTCGCGATCCTCGTGTCGCAACGGCCCGCGCGGCGCTTGATGAGGCTCTCTACCGTCTGCAGCGCCACATGCAGGCGCGGCATGGTCAATAATTCCTGTAATCAACATTATCGCTCCGTGAATTATCGCACGAATTCAGCAGGTTGGAGGACGCCAACCTCCATTTGCACAGATGTCGTCCGGCGCGTCCGGTCATGGAACGAAGCGGCAACTGCGCTCGTTGGCACCGTGTGCTGGGGGATGGCTGTCGCGACCGCGCGATCTTCAATTGACGCCCCCGCGCGAAAAGGCTTAGTAATCGGGTGGATTCGTGTGCTGATCCGTGGCTCTTCAGCCTCTCGTGTGTGGCCCGCCGGTCCCCTGCCAACCCAAGCCACCTGACACGGTCGTGAAAGATAAAGTAGCACCCGCCGCGCCCACCAACGTTCCGCCAGCTCGTCAGCGTGTCGAACTGAGCGCCGAGTCTATCGGGTTCACGTTGCGCAGCGACGACGAAACCATCCGCGATATCGAGCGGATGCAGGAAGAGGCGGTGAAGGCGGCTCAGGACGTCAAGAAATTTGCGCTAAGATAGCGCCTGATTCCTTTTCCCGAATAGGAAGTCTGAAGACCAATGCGTTACGTGCGAACGAGATTGCTTGCCTATGACCCTGGACTACGCAGTAGGAAATCTGGAGACTGACGAAGACTGGGCCGGCCTCGCGGAGGTTCTCGACGCGGGCGACAATCAACGCCTGGTTCACAGCATCATTCGCCATCTCATCACGATCGGCGCGAAGTCCTACCTCACTGAGACCCGATATATTGATCGCGACTATTCCGCGGATTACCGGCGCTTCTACGCGCAGACGTTTCGCACCTACGGCCGCCACTGCAAGCGCGTGCACTTCTTCAGCGAAGATGTAAACGCGATCCTCACTCGCCCCACGTGGTCCGAGCGGGTCGAGGCCCTGCAGAACACCTCCAAGCGCAGCTATCTCGGCTTCTGTGTAATCAGGCCGCTGCCGGGCGCAGGGATTGGCCGGACGGCCTTGAAACAGGCCGGGCCGACCGGCGTCGGTCTGGAGTCGGTCGTCACCTGCCGGGCCTATGTCCGTGCCAATCTGCTGGGCGCGGAACTGGATGTTTCGTCAGCCTGCTTCATGCAGCAAGATTCGCGTGTCGGCGCCTGCGCGCAGGTCGCGATCTGGATTGGCGCGCGCCATATGCATCAGCGCCACAAATACAATTGGCTGTCCGTCGCCGACATCACGCGCATGGCCGCGCCGACGACAGCGTATGAGGCAACCACCCTGCCTGCGGGCTCGGAATTCCTGACAGCGGATCACATGATCCACGCCATCCACGAGATGGGCTTTCAGCCGCTGTGCATCGAAGGATCAGGAAAGAGCATTGCGGCGGAAATTCTGCCCTATGTGGATTCCGGCCTTCCGGTCATTGTGGGTTTGCGGGAGGGCAACGCGCTCGGGCACGCGGTTACCGTGGTCGGGCGTGTGTTCGGCGAACAAAAGACCCCAGGCAATCAACTCGCCGATTATGTACCCGCCTACATCGTGCACGATGATCAGGCCGGCCCCTACATGCTTTTGCCGAGAACCGAGGACTCGGCCACGGCGTATAACCTGGACCCGAACCAGCTCATCAAGCACTCGTTCGCCTCTCCAACGCCAACGCACCTCAATGTCGAGGACCACGCGGTCTTCGCAGTGGTGCTGATGCCGATGCGCGTCTTCGCCACCGCCCGATCGGCCCAACGCACGGCGCTTGGCCGGTTGAATGCCGCACTCATCAACATGCCTTCGATCCGTCAAAAGCTCGCGGCGCAAGGTGCGCCGGTGAATGACCGACTGCTCGACGAGTTGATCGAAGCGCACAAGAAGCAGGAGATCGTCCTGCGGACATATCTCACCTCTGCGTCGGGATACCGAAAGCACATCGCGCAGGGCAGCGCCTGCCACGATCTGAAGGATGTGCTGGCGCGGATGCATCTGCCCCATTTTACCTGGGTCACGGAAATCTCGACTGTCGGGTCTTACAACCAGTCCTCTCCGGGCATGCGGCGCATGTACGGCCACACCATTCTGGACGCGACCTCGACCGGTCGCGACTACGCCGGCCTGCTGGCGCTGCATCTCCCGGGGGTGCTGATCCAGACCGATGTTGATGCCGACAAAGAGACCGTCACCGACATCAAGGACGACACGCTCTACAATTGCCGGGAAAAGACCGGGCCCTAACTGCGGGGTCGCGTCGGCAAGGGATGGAAATCGCCGCGTCCAAGCCGGCTCGCATCAATCTCCGAGCATTCAAGGCAAGCGGCATCCTTTCGCGGCATGTCGTAGCTCGCGCTGCCCTTGCGCGCGTTCCACCGGAACCAGCCTGTTTCCGCGGTCTCGTATTTGAGGCCCGTCATGTGGAACAGGAAATCATCAGCCGCATGCGCGCAGGCGACGGCGTTCATGGTCACAACGCTCGGCGCCGCGACGCCGGGATCGTCCACATAGGCGTATCCCTTCTTCGCAGAGGCCGGCACCGCTTCGTCCTGCAGCCGCGATGCGTTGATGAGTCCATTGCACCACAGGCAGCCACGCCCCTGCCGGACATTGCGCGAGACACAGAATACATCGCCGATTTCACCGGATGCGCTCACCGGCACTTTCGCGCCGACCTGCACGCCGGGGACGCCGTACTGGTTGACGATGGCGTTGAACAGCAGACGCGCGCTCATCGTGTCGGCGGCGAGGAACAGGTAATCGCAGTCCTTGAAGCGTTCCGCGACATCGGCATCCAGGAAGTCGCGCGGCAGCGCCGTTACCTTGGCATGGCGGTTTGCGCGCCGGATGTTGCGCGCCGCCATGCCAACCTTGAAGCGACGGAAGCGTTCGCGCAGAAAGGCGGGAATCCACCACGGTCCCACGTCGTTCACATCGGCGGCGATCAGGCGCGGCAGGTTGGACAGTTCCGCCTTGTCCGGATCGGCCAGCACAAACTCGCCGACGCCGAGCCGCGCAAGCAATTCGGCGAGGATCGAGCCGGCGCCCCCAAGGCCGATGATGCCGACCCGCGCGCCCGCCAGGATGTTTTGCCCGGCATCGCCGAAGAGACGGCTCTGGCGGTCGTAAGCCGCTGCGGCTGTCCTCCGCTTCGGAGGCTGCGGATACAGGAATTGCCGGCGGGGTCCCACCACATGCGCTTCGGCCAGTTCCACGCGCTTGTTGCCGGCAAACCACAGATCACCCGCGACCGCCTGGCTCGCGAACACAAGGGCACCGACCGGCATCCCGCGCGAGATATCGAGCAGCGCCGGATAGCCGCGTTCGTGCGAAGCGAAATCGTCAGACGAGAAGCCGACCGATGTTGAACCGCCGTGATTGTGGATCGCGAGATAGGCGAGTTTGGAATCGCGGGCGCGCAGGATGCGGCTCTGGATGAACTGGGCCTTCAGCATCCGGTAGCCGTACTTGCCGGGCACATAGTCCACGCCGTCCTTGGCCAGATGCAATTCGCGCGCAACGAGGCGCAGGCCACGGTCGGATTCACAGATACCGGCCAGGATGATGGCGCCGTGTTCGTCGCCGTCGCCGGGGAAGAGATGCCGCATAAGCTGCGCATGCATCTCTTCAGGAATCGTCAGCCGCCACGGCCTTACAGGTGCGTTCGGAGCCATTGCATCACTTTCAGGAGTTTCAGCGCCGCGGTGTCCGTCGCCGGGTTGAGCTTGTTCGAGCGGCGCGACAGTTGGACCGCCGGCTTGCCGCGGAAGTTCGCGCCATTGCCGATGCCCTCCCCCAGGGGCTTGCCATCCGTGCGCGCGAGATCATGAACGGTGAAATGCGGATACACGTCGGCGTACGGGTACTGGAACGTGATCTGAAACCCGACCCAGATTTTCGCCTGCGCATAAGGGGGGCCAAGCGGCACGTCGTGCACAAGTACGTGCGCGCCGCCGGCACCATCCGGTTCGGCCTCGATCCGGCAGTCCGGAAAGGACGACCGAATCTCTTCGATGGCCTTTTCGATCTGCGGCTGGATCTGAGTCATGAGTTGTCGTCGTTCGGAATGGCGAGGAACCGGTCGCCCTTCTTGACCTTGACCGTGTCGCCGTCGCCGATCAGTTCGGTCCGGCCGCCGCCGCGCTCGATGCTGAGGACGAAGTCCAGTTGAATCTGGACGCCCTGGGCGATCGCCGCCTGCTTGATGGCCAGGCCCGTCATCTGTTCCTTCTCCACCTTCACCGGCTTCTCGTTGACGAAGATGACGATGGTCTTGTCGTGGCCGTGATCGTCGCCACCTGGACCGTGGTCATCACCGTCATGGCCCGGACCACCACCATGATCCCCGTCGTGACCGCCACCGTGGTTGCCACTGCCGGGGCCGTCGTCACGGTCATCGTCGGGCTTGCGCCCCTGGTCTTCTTTGTCTTTCGCCATGCAAATTCTCCTTGCGAGAATGACGCTCGATTGCTATCTTGAAATCGAATATTGCACTTGTGACGGAGAATTGCAAGAGTGAAATCGAAAAAAGAAGAGCCGGCCCAGTTTGACGTGGAAGCCCTGCATGCGGCGCTGGAAGGCGAGCGCATCGCGCGGGGGCTGAACTGGAAGGACGTGTCGGCTCAGTCGGGCGTCAGCGCGTCCACGCTCTCCAGGCTGGCCCAAGGCAAGCGTCCGGACGTGGATAGCCTCACGGCCCTCACCCATTGGATGGGCCTGTCCGCCGACAGGTTTATGGGAATCCCAGTCAAGGGCTTTGGCGGCGCCAGCCCGCTGGCACAGATTTCGACGATCCTGCGTGATGATCCGAACCTCAACAAAGAGGCGGCAACCGCGCTGGATCAACTCATCAAGTCCACCTACGCCCGCCTGCGCTCGAGCGGTTAGACTCCGCGTCTTCCCATCTACGGCCGCACGAACGCCATCAGCGACCCGTAGTCATGGATCGGCCGGCTGCAGGGCGGCGATATAAGCGTCGCACAGCGCGCCGTCTTGTGAATGGTGCAGTTTCCCCACGTGAAAGCGCTGCCGACAAGCTTCTCGATCAGCAGGTCCGGCATCATACGTGCGTGGCGGCCGTTACCATTCGGAAAAGCTGACATTCCCGCACCGGACCGGAGTTATTGGGCAAAACTCCGCGCAGACAAGAAGGTCGTGCGGCAAAAACTGTCGCCCGACCAGGCTGCGCGTATCTCCGATTTGAGCGAGATCATCTTCGGCACACGCACGACGAGCGACGACAAGCTCAAGATCATGAAGATTGTCGAGGAAAAGTGCCGGGCCGAGAGCCGCTCTGACTTCGAATTCCATCAGATGCAATATCTCCGCGATGACGCAGCTCCAGAATCGCACCGCTCCCTCTCATCTGATTTCGGTGGCCGCCATGGATAAGAAATTCGCCGCGCTCGTCGAAACGCTTGCGCCTAAGCTCGTCGAATTACTGGCACCGCCGCTGACAAATGGTGCCTTGCCACGCGACATACCCGAATGCGGCGTGTATCTATTCACCGAGAACGATAGACACCTTTATGTTGGGCGTTCAAACGATCTTCGCGGCAGATATGGCCGTCACTGCCGTCCTGGTGCTACTGACCGGCAAGCGGCGTTCGCCTTCCAGCTCGCGCGCGGAGCGACAGGCCGTGCCATCCGTTCTTGAAAGCAGGACGAAAACAGCCGAAAGGCGCTGATGGACTTGCCGGAATTTCGTGATGCATTCGCGGAAGCCAAAGCGCGTATTCGGCGCATGGAGTACCGGTTTGTCGAGGAAAGGGATCAGAACTGTCAGGCCCTTCTCGAAATTTATTGCTCCGTCGTTTTGGGGACCCCCTACAACGACTTCAAGACTCACTGAAGCGAGGCGCCCGGGCGACCAAGACGATGGGGCATCTCGACGAACGTGTTGGCTTGGTGGATCGACTTTCGCACGCGGCGCTTCCCAAGCAACCTAAGTCTTCTGTTCGCATCCTTCGTTCCGTCGAGTGAACATTGGCCTTCCGCCCTTCAGAAAGCCTTCGTTCACAACGGCTGCATAGTCAGCTTTGCGGACGACGTTCGGTCCGGGACCAAGCAGTACGAATTTGATGTACGCCTCGTCGGCCCGGTGAATCATTAGACGGTGGAGGTTAGCCCAGCCGTCACGCTGAAGCCTGCCTCCCAGCAGCCGCCGAATCGCGTTTGTGAGAACGTCCACGAGTTCCAATCCCATGTCGGGATCGGACTCAAAGCTGAAACTGCGCAGGAGCAGACCCGTGTCCAAACTTTTGTCGCCGGTCGGTTGCTTGGTCTTGAATGCATCGAGGAATGTATAGTTGAAGAGATATGGCGTACCCGGATTCGGCATCGGTACAGGATTGCGTTGCGAGAGGCTGATGAGAGCGCCTTGCGCATAGAACTTTAGCCAATTCTCCCAGTTGGTAACCGTCGAACGATCCTTCCCGTCTACCATCCATGTGAACGATGAAAGCTCGTACGGTCTCCGCTGGCTAAAATACAAGATGGCGTGACTGATGACACGATGAATGAGTTCGAACGTGGTCAGCGCCTGTAGAAAGAGCTGTGGCGTCATCGTGTCTAGGTAGTCCACCGCTTCGCCGACCCTTCCTCGCAATACTTCCGGAAATGCGGGGAGCTTGGCTCGTGTTTCGGCGGCCAGCTTCTGCCTGTACGCGAGCACGCCTTCTTCGGTATGCAGCCCAAGATCCAGAGCCGTGACCTCAAAGAGGGCGTCGCGGGTCGCAAGAAGGCGCACAACCCGGTTCACTTCGTACTCTCTGAGAAGTCTACCTTTCACTTCATTGCCTTCCTTTAGAAGGCTGGGTCGTATCCTGGTGAACTTTCGGCGAAGGCGCGACAGGTTCCCATCCGGGACGACCAATGCGCCAACAACGCCGATGGAGCCTTTTTGGAAGCCAACGAAGCTTCCGCTCTCGTCGAGGAAAATATGCATGTCCAGCCCTTCGTTAGCTACGTGAACACGGCGGGTCCGGCCGGACCGGCCTCAACTCGCCACCCCCTCCGAGCAGCAACGCGTCTCGGCTTGTCGGTGAAGATCCCTCAGGGCGAATGTCTCGTTTTGTCCTTCGATTACTCCGCGTGCACGCGCCTTCCCGGTCTTCTCCATCGTGTCCGTGCAGAGCGGGCCTTGGAACAATCTAACCTAGTATTCGCGAACCCAGCGAATTTCCCGATGGAGCCCTTGTCACGGTCCAAATGAGATAAATTCTGAAAACCTCTCGGCGAGGCGATCTCGGTCTGGATAATCTTTGGCGCGCGTCGGAAACTTGATGAGCCGCCCTGCCATAGCCTTGAGTCCGTACTCGAACATTGGCCCGTCGTTCATTGAAAGCAGTTCTTCGCTCACATGGATTCGATAGTCTGGATCGATGCCGATCAGGTTTGCGTCGAACGCTGCGTGATGAATCTTCGATAGTGGAAGAGCGTTTTGAACAACCGGCTGGCCGAGTTCTTCGTCTTTGTCCGGCATGATGTGAGCCGCGTCGAGCAGCCGCGCCTCAGGCAGCCCGGTTATCGCGCACTTGCTCCCATAGGCGGCCAGAATCGCCTCGCGGAACGTCGCTTGATGAAGACGTTGCCGGACGAGTCGCAGGCCGTATCTTCGCTCTGGCGCAAGGATCGTCACTCATCGGGCAATCCGATCGGTAACAAGTGATAGATCGCGGAGGAAGCACTCATCCCAGATAACGATGCTCTCGATGCCAAGCCAGAGCTTCCGCGGATGGCATGGCGGTTTTGTATCGTGGTGGACGGACAGGCGTCCCCTGTAGATCATAGTAATGACGACCGTTATCGAAATCAGCTCTCAGGCGGCTGCTGACCTCAAACCGACCTTCCGGAGAAACGGTGACATATCCCAGGTCAAAGAGCCGATGGATGTCGGTGCGCAGGAGCAAGCCGTTCGAGGGTGTGTGCTCTCCACCAGACTCGAATGCGCGGATGTGAGCCGCATCCAGAATTGGCAGAGTCCTTTCGCCGGAGACGGCACAGCGACGTTCGTAGCTATCAGTGATCGTCAGCCGGAATGCTCCCTGGCCCAATCGCGGCGTGATCAATGTCGGCTTGCCATAGCGTTCGGTCAGAAGCGGCTCTGCATTTAAAATCTCGGGAACCGAACTCAATCGATCCATGACCGCGGACCACAGATATTGGCCATCCTTTTCTTCAGTGCTGAACCCCTTGCCGGTCACGATGTTTGGCGACCAGCTCTCTGGAACAGGCAGCCAGAGGTCCCTCGCCCAGAAGAATGGCTGGGTCAGAATTCGGCAGCCAATGACGGGATCCTGTCGGTCGTCCAAAGCGATCGGATCGCGACGATAACTCGCAATTCGTGCTCGCATCTCGGCGCGGCTGGAAACGCCGTTCTTCAAGCCGAAGGCTTCCCACGCCAGGGACAGAGGGGCGATCGACGCGTGGCCGAAAATGCCGCCGCCAACGATGAAGTTGTTTGGCGCATGCAGTTTGAAGAGGAACAGTTCGCCCGGTTGGAGCGCCCGAAACTGTGTAGTGCCGCTGGGTTGCCAGAAATTAACTTCGTCGTGTGGAGCGGACACGCTCAACTGGTCAAACCAGGATTTGTCCGTAACAGCGACGAAGAGGCGGACCATGGTCAAGCCCGCTGATCCATCGTGGTTCGGGGCAGCGACGCTCTCCTGCTCCGACTAGCGAGTTGGACCTTTGGCATCACACATTTTCCAATCTGCGCAGACGAGCCTTGACCCCATTGCTGATGCTGTCAGCGACTTCGGCAGGAAATGCCTTCGGGAGCGACGCGGTGACCCGTTCGACCGCCGCCGGCGCCTGTGCGCGCAGCTCATCGAAGATCGCGGTCACCAGTCCCGCTCCAATCCCTGCCTTGGCGGCGGTCTGGACAAAATGGCGAGGCATGACGCCGTCGACGACGTAGTGACGGCTGTCACCGACCGCCATGGCCAGCTTCATCTTGTTACGCTTGATCTGGCCTGCGTCGAGGCTAGGCTGCGCCGAGATCACATCGTAGAGCGGGGTCATGCGGAAGCGGCCCCCGGGAGAGAGAAAGACGCTGAAATTCTTGGCGTGCCCATCCGTGGCGCCGAGAAGCCAGAAGGCAATCACGGCCTTCAGGAACGTCGTTTGATCTGCCTCCGGCTGGTCGCTTCCCTTCATCAGATTGAGGATAGCTGGAATGCCGGGCCCGCCATCAGCTTCGTATTTCTGCGACGGCGGTACGGACAAAGCCTGGCAGCAATCCTCCTGGGGCAGCCGCAGGAGACGATTGTCGCTGGTCCAGCGGCGATCGAACCGCTCGACCACGAGCACGCGGTTGCCCTGAAATTCCTCGATCGCGACGGCGGCGCTCGGAAGTCCAAGGGCGGCTGTCAGCTTGAGGCAGAAAAACTCGTTCTCGACGCTGTAGGAAAGATCGATGCCGTTCGGTAGTCGGCCAATCTGCGGTTTGAGGATATGCGTCGTGGCCGTGGTTGCCAGTGGCTTGTACCAACGCCCTTTCCAAAACAGGAGCGCGGTCTTTTCCTGAGCGCCCGCGATCGAGATCCGAAAGTCCTCGTCCTCGCCGAGCCCGAGGGGAGCCGATGCAAGATCGCCGAGAAGCCGGGCGACCTCCTTGTCGTCGATGGGCCTACCATCGACAGCGCCGACGGCGCCGGGTTCGACGCCGTCTGGCAGGAATTGCAATGCGCCGACGCAGTCCCGTCCGACAGCGGCAAGTAGGTCGTAAGCGTCTATGCCTTGAGCGTGGACCCGCTCCGCCATGCGACGGCGGATGGGCGCGCTGTCGGGTAGGAGATTGTCGAAGACGGCGATAACAGGCGCACCGATATAGCGATCCTCACGCAGAGGCAAAGATAGCGACACGGGCAGCGCATGCTCCCAGACAAGCCAGGACGGATCGTACTGAAAATCGATTGCGCCGCTGGATTGCCTGTTCAGGCGCCCGACGAGACGGCCGTTCAGAAAGACATTGAGCGGGATGTGCCGCCGCGGGCGGGCCATCAAAAGATGTCCTCGATCTCGGCCGGCTTTGCCTTCGTCCTGGGACGGATAACGAACTCGAGGTCGAGCGCTGCGAGAATGTCGCAAAGCGTCCCGAGCTGTGTCCCGGGCGCGCCACTCTCGACGGCCGAGATCGTTGCCTGCCGTAGCTTTGTCTTGTCCCCGATGCTGGTCTGGTTCAGGCCGATCTTGCGGCGCTGCCGGCGGATGGCATCTCCAATTTGCTTAGGCGTTCGGGCGATCTGGTCCACGGCGTACCTCTCTGGGCACGCTATATACGCTATAGAGGATAAATGTCAATATACGCTGAGAGCGATAAAATTGATATACTTTATGGCGTATAAAGCGTCTAAATACGCTTTAGCGTATAGCCGCCCTGGCGCCCTCGCTCCTCATATCCCTCTAATCGCGCGGTAACGACGAACGGTGTCCTGCAAGCGCGCGTTTGCCGGCTTCGGATCGAGGAGAGCACTCACAAACGTGGCGCTATCTCGAGCTGACAGCTCGACCACGGCAAGACTGTCCTCCTGGAGCTCCAAGCGAGCCCGGTCGGGAATTTCATCGGGTCCGTTCATCACGCCATCACCGCTTTCCCACTCCGACATCTATACAGCGACCGCCCCACTCCATCCATCCGTACCATTGAATACCAAAGGCAGGCCGAGGGCGTCGCGTCTTCGCAACACTCAATGATTACGGTGGAGTCGAACTGACCCAGAGGATTGGATTGACCACCATTTCTCGTGAGGCACTTTACGATCTTGTCTGGACAGAGCCTGTGCGCACGATCGCTCAGCGCATGGGCGTCTCCGACGTGTGGCTGAAAAAGTGCTGCGCCAAGGCCGACATTCCCGTACCGGAACGCGGCTATTGGGCAAAACTCCGCGCAAACAAGAAAGTCGTCCGTCAAAAACTGCCGCCACGGTCACCGGGAATGGCGCCAGACGTGACGATCGGAGCCGGTCCGCGCCCATATCCATGGCCTCGGAATCCTGAAGCCGAACTTGCCGCGCCGCCGCCGACTGAACCCACGTTCGCAGAACCTATCGAAGCTGTCACCGCCAGAGTCGACCAGTCACTCGGAAAGGTTCGCTTCGTGCGCGACCTTGGATCAGCCCATAGTTTGATCCGCCATCTCCTCGACGAAGATGCTTTGCGTCGTCTGAAACCCAGCGATGCTCCGTACAGGCTCCGTTACAGTGAACCCCTTTTCGATAGTCCATTCGAACGGAGACGGCTGCGGATCCTGAACAACCTATTCCTTGCCCTGACCAAGGCCGGCCACCAGCCTTCGCTTGGCGAACAGGCCCGTAATGTCGGTGTGACAGTGGGCAGTCAGAAGATCTCGTTCACTCTCGACCACCCCAGGGCCAGGACGCAAGCCAACGGACGAATCCAGACACCGCACGAAGCTTACGAAACCCTGCGACTGGAAATCCCAGCCACCGGCGATTCCTGGGCAGATGATGACAGCGGTCGCATCGAAGATCGCCTCAGAGAAATCATTTTGAAGCTGATCGTGGCCGGCGAGGTTCAGTACCGCGCCAACGCCCACACCGTCTACGAGAACGCATGCCGACGTCGTGCCGAGATGGAGCGTAGGCTGGTTGAACAACGTGGTGAGGCAGATCGACTTGCGCGCGAGAAGGCCATCAAGGCGGAAGCGGAGCAACGCAAAATGTTGCTCCGAATGGCAGCCGATCATCGAGCCGCCCAGGATATTCGCGCATTTGTCAACGCCGCGATAGCGGCCTTCGGCCCAGACAATGCCCAGGAAAGCCCCACCGCAGAATGGGTGAGCTGGGCGCTGAGAGTCGCAGACCAGATCGATCCGATAGGCCGCCTTCAAATCGCTGAGGATGGGACGGCCGCAGAAAAGCCAGGGGCGGAGCCGGACAGCCAAAGGGGATGAGATGCCAGAAGACGACAGGTTGCAGGCTATCAAGCATCTCCTCTTCAACTATGTGCGAAGCCCCTCCTTGCGCCACATCCGGGACCCGCATGCGATTATCGTGCTCGCGAACGAGATCATGCGCGTCGTCGACGGCCGCAACTCAGTCTGGCTCAAATGGGATGAGCAGCGGGAGAAGCTCGTAAAATCGGCCGTAGGTTGCTGGATTCCATTCGACGATCTGCGCGACTTTCTGAATGGGCTGCCTGGACCGACGCTGACAACGACGGACGTCACCCAGCGTATGCGGGCTTTCGAAGACGAAGACTATTTCTCCTACCCCAAAGAGGAGCTGCAGCTGAGCTGCCTAGCGATTTATGAACGTGAAAAAGCCAAGGGAACCGAAATGCCAGCTATCATCGGGCTCTTGCGCGATCACGTCGAAGGGGAAGAAGAGCGACTTAGAGCCGAGCAAAAAGAACAATATGAGCAGTCGCGCCAACGGGAACGGATCGCCCAGGAACAGCGGCTTCTGTCCGGCGCGGACTGCAAGTGGACACAGCTAGCGAAATCGCCCGACTGGCATTGCCGCACGAATGGGCGGCTGTATCGGCTCTCGCCGACAAAAGACAAGATGTGGCATCTCTACCGCGTAAAGACTGTCGACGGTCCGAATGGTTCGCTGATCGGGAAATATCAGAGCCGGCGTGATGCGTCGAAAGTCGTCACCCAAGTGGCGTATCAGCCCGATCAGCTTTAATCGGCCCGTAGCTTATTCATCCACAGCCGACGGGCAATCCTGTTTGTCTTGCTCAAACGCCTTACGGTTGGCCGCGCCGATGGAGGCATGACGGACCGCCCGAGTTGTATCCATGCGGTGAGCTTGGCTTGCATAAGACTCGTGACTGGCCGACGGTGGAAGCTCTGTTTAAGTTGAGGCATCCCAGCGTCAGGTGCGGGAAATGGACCGAGGCCATCAGATGGGACCTACATTGTCCAATTCCAAGGCGGACCAATAACAGCAATGATTGGGGCCATTCGTCACTGGATAGAACACAGACGAACGCTTCGGCTGCTTTGGCAGACCGACGCACGAAGATTGATCCAGAACGACGAAGATGAGGCTTACTATGTTGCTCAACGCCTCGCGGCTCGTGCTCGTGCCGCAGGGGATCGAGCAGGCTTCCTTCACTGGGCCAAGGTTGCCGCCGAAGTTGCGCGGCTCTCGACCAGAGCGAAGATGGAGCTGTCGGTCGTACAGTCGATCGTCGACGACGAGCTGCGGGCCCGACCGACGAAGCGCCAATAAGCTACCCCACGCGCTTCGTATGCCACGATTGGTCGCCCGTGACTGGGCTCGAGTCGGAGCAGGAAACGAGTTCAGCTTTCCCCGATGCAAAAGTGGTTACAGCTCGATGAAGAGGTTGATGAGCCGCCGTTGTTGAGGGGTGGCGACGAGAGCCATAGGAAGCCGGCGTAAGCGCTCCACTCGACCCACCAAGGAGTTTGAAGTGGCCATTGATCGAATAGTTGGAGAACTGCCTGAGAGCCGATGCCGCATGCGGCATCGATCTCTGGTCGGCGCTCGCCAACATTCGATGGCATGGATCGAATGAAGCAGTTATTTGCATCACGATGGCTTCCGTCAGACCATCCTCAACGCGGAAGCGAACGAAGCTGACGTTCGGTGTCCTCTTCGGCGACCGGGCGCGCGCCACGTATGATCTTCAGCGGATACTGGCCAGCAGGGTGGGCAGTTTCAATCGACAGGTTTCCACCGCGTTTGGCGACCAAAGCCTGCAAGCGTTCGAACTCGCCGCACCAAATCGTTTCCATGTCTCGGTCGCGAAGAGGATCGCGGGCTTCTGCCGGATCTCCGATCCCGATCGCCCTGACCTGAAGAAGGTCGGATTGCGCGCCGCCCGACAGTTCGACCCCGTAGCCAGGGTTGGCTGCCTTCCGCAGAACGATCCGTCCGTCTTTGACCCATGCGGTAGCCATTCCCTCAGAGACCTCATAGCCAAGGCTCGCGAGTCCTTCGAGCACCGCCGCTCGGCGCGCTTCCGCTGCGATGGCGCGGACCTCTACCTCGATTAACACATCCGCGCGCTTGATGAGTTCTGCCGCTGTACCGAGCTCCCCAGCAAGCGCCCGCTCAATTTCGGCCGACAAGGCCACCGCGTCCAGTGAACTCATCTGCGAGAGCTCAGCCTGCCGCTCGCGTAGCTCCGCTGCGATCCGCTGGCGCTCGCGGGCTATCTTCACCGTTGACGTCAGGTCCAGGAGCAAACTGTCAGCGACCAGTGCCTGCCGCGCTGGAGCTTCCGCTTCCAAGGCGGCGATGCGAGCCGAGAAAGGGCTCGGATCCACGCCCAGACTCTTCAACTCGCCGAGAAGTTTGTCGACCTTCAACAAGACCGGATCGCCGTTGTCTTGAGCGTACTTGGACAACCAATCGGCGAGCGTAGCGGGATGCTCGCCGGCACCTAAACGCTGGGCTAGCTCGCGCTGCCGGTCTGTAACGCCTTGTGGTAAGTCGGTGGGCTGTAGTAGCCGGATTGCTTTCGAGACTGCCGCATCAAGGTGGTCACGTGAGGCCGATTTGAGTTCTACTTGGAGATCACTGGGAATCCGTATCCCCGACTCTTGCAGCTTTGCGATCACCGCTTGTGCCGCTCCTCTGGCTCGTCGCAGATCCTGCCGTGCTCGGGTCTCGGCTTGCGCTGCTTTCTCGGCACGACGTTCAATGTCGCCGTTCAAATACGAGATCTCGGCAGCGACCTGCTTTTGCAAGTCGACGAAACGATCGGCGTCAAGCAGGCGGCGAAGCTCGTCCCTGCGAGCCATCACCTTGTCTATGTCCTGCTGTTCGAAGGTTCCGTTGCGCCCGCAAGCCGAAGACCAGTTCTCGATTGTGGCCTCCAGTCGCGCGAGATCGCGCCGACAGATCGCGATGACTTCTGCGCGGGTGACTATTCTGAACGCCTTTGGGCCACTCATTAAAACCCTCCTCCGTTACGAAGGGCATTCTCCACGGCTGTCCTGAGACGGGAGCGCTCGGCTTCTCCCGAATGAATCCACGCATATGAAGAGACTCTGTGTACGTGGGGCACAGCCTTCGACAGCACCTTCGGTCGCCAGATCTCGCGAGCGCGCGCCTTCGCGAGCAGACGGTGTCGTGGCGCGTCGCATTCCACACCGATTGCATACAGGCCGGTGTGCGGGCTCTTGATCGCGAAGTCGAGGCTGAACGCGCCGTTATCCCGGGCCCGCGTCGGCTTCCATCCCTGGGTCTCCAAAAAATCCTCGACCGACCTAGTGAACCCATCCTCATCATGATGATGGTAGTCGGCGCCTACATGCTTCTCGGTCACAAGACGCTGGAGCAGCGTCTTGCTCGATTCTGAAAGTCCGTCGGAGACCATTCTGGCGTATTCCAGATAGCCCTGCAGATAGTCGCGCGGAACTCGTGGCGCGCTGCGTCGCGTCAATAGATCCGATATCTCGGATACGGGCATCGAGGTGACGATAACAACCTTTTCCCTAGCGCGCGTTACCGCGACGTTCAGCCGCCGTTCGCCTCCTACATGACCGAGAGCACCAAAGTTCTTGCGGAACGTGCCTTGCTCGGTGCGTCCGAACGTGGTGGAGAAGACAATGACGTCCCGCTCGTCGCCTTGTACGTTTTCCACGTTCTTGACGAAGAAACCCATATCCTCGCCGTCCTCGATACGTTCTCGTTCACGTATCAGTGCGTCGCGGAACGCTCGATTGGTTTCTGCCCTCTCTTCGAGAGCATCCTCGATGGCATCGGCTTGCTTGCGGTTGAATGTGACCACGCCGACGGACGGCGGCGCTTCGTTCTGCCAGAGATCGGAGAGATATTCGACCACATCGGCAGCTTCCTTTTCGTTAGTCTGCGTCTTGTAGACACCATCCGACCGGATGACTTCGATTGGCTTAACCTTTCGGATCGTCTCTTCGGGATGGCGAACCGGTACGCTGAGGCCGTTCGCGTAGAACGAGGCGTTCGAAAATGAGATCAGCTCGCGATATTTCGACCGGTAATGCACCTGGAGCGTTCGCTTCGGCAGAACCGCACGAGCCAACTGAAGGAGATCGGGGCAATCCTTGATCTCGCGCCGGTTCCACGTTTCAGCGAACACTTCGCGCTCCTCTTCGGTGGCTCCCTCCTCGGGTTCCTCGCCGTCGAAGATAGCGGCTTCGTCGTTCTCCACCTTGCTTGCGAAGAAGGATGTCGGGGGCATCTGCTTCTCGTCGCCGCTCACGATCATGAGCTTGCTCCGGAAGAGCGACGGGAGGGCATATTCGACGGGCATTTGCGAAGCTTCGTCGAAGATGACGGTATCGAAAAAAGCAGCACGTGGCTGCAGCACGCGACTTGCCACGTCGGGCGTCATCAACCAGATAGGTCGGATAGCGAACAGACCGAGCGGAACGGCGCGCTCTATGAATTCGCGGAGCCTGAGGGCCCGCGGGCCCCGCAGGCGCGTGATTTCGCTCCATTTGGTTGTGCCACCGACCCGCGCAGTTTCGATGCCGTGAACAAGGAGTTCCCGGTTGCAACTTCGGATTTGCCTATCCGCTTCGGCGAGAGCGATGACCTTGCCTTCGATCTCCTCGCCGTCGAAAAGGACATCGGGGTTAGCCGACTCCTGCGCCGCCTTCCACGCCAGTCGGGCTTCGCGGCCGATGGTGGCACGGATCGTTGCGTCCAGTTCCACAGGGTCGCGCGTCAGGAGATCGGCTTCCTGCGAGCGCAAAAGGGCGAAAATTGCGCGCTCGGTTTCACCCAAGCGCGCCGACCTCAGCCGGTACTCCTGATAACTCGAAATCATGGGTAATGCGTCTACGATCTGCATGATGGCAGCTCTATTGGAGCGCCCGGTCTCGATCGCCGAGCGTATCAACCCGAGCCAGGGCTCGTCGAAATAGGAATTGAGCAGAGCGAGCGCGGCAAGGCTCTGCTCCCTACCGTCGTGCCGGCGTAGCGTCCCATCCACCCTGACGAAGAACTTATCCACTTCTTCCGCCTGCTGGGTCATGACTGCCTGGTCAAGTGCCGCTCGGTCGGGGCAAGCATCGACAATCACGACAAGCTCGTGGACGTTGCCGAGCAACGAACGCAGATGAGCGGCCAGTTCTGCGAGTTCTGCCGGGGAAAGGCTGGCGTCGGGCGAGCGCGCAAACAGGGTCATGAAGTGCTCGCCAAGACGCGTCCGCGGCGCGCGCAGCGCGAGCTCGAGCTTTGCCGCTCGAAAGAGCGCGGTGATCGCATCTTCCTTTTTCGGGAGTTGCAAGGATAATAGCGTCCTTGCCAGACGTCTTTTCCCCGACCATCGCCATGGATTGATTCGGCTGAGCGGGGTTGGCGGTTTCGTAAACCTCGCTCCGAGCGTGACGATCGTCCGCAATTCACTTTCGTCGACCGCGATCAATCTAGATGAGAAATCCTTGATGTACGCCGTCGTGTCCAGAGAAGTGAGTTCGTCGTTGATCTCGTGAAGCTCACGGATGATCGCGACCCCGGCAGACGTCTCGCCTTCGGAACGCCGAAACAACGGCAGCCAGTACCCGAGGTACGTGGCAAGCGCCCCGACCGATCGGAGTCTGTCGGCGTCCAGCAACCATGTCCGAAGAGCGACCGGGTCCGCGTTCAGGCAGTCCGAAGTTTCGGCATCGGTCTGGTCGCGTCGCGTATCGACCTCGGCGAAAGCGCGCAACGCACTGATAAAGGCTTCAATGGTGCCCCGATCCGGATTGAACGGTTTTAGGACGGAAAGCGGACTGCCCTCGAACTTTGAGGGCAACCAATGCTTGGCTAGCGGTCCGCAACTTTCCTCAATGCTGGCGACATCCGCTGGATGAAGCTTCGCCAAGAGCGGCCGCAGCGAAGGTGTTTCGATCGGTTTCGGGTGATTTGCCTCGATCGCAAGCAGTTCGGCGAGCAGAGCGCGATACGATAGCCCGGTCCGCTCGTCCACGGCGTGCAGCGCGGCCTGACGACGATCGAGCTCGGATTCCAAAGACTCGATCCGCACGGCGAGCCGCTCACGATCGCGTTTCCAGGTCGGGACAGACCCCGACTGGCGAAGATGGAGAGTCTCCACCTGGGAGCGTATCGAGTTGATGATTGCCTCCCGATCACGATTGACGTCCGTGATCATGACAAAGCGCTCCGTCAGGCGCTCTTTGTCCAATCGTTTTCGGACGACTTCGAGGGCGGCTTGCTTCTGGCAAACGATCAGGAGCGATTTGCCGGTCCCGATGGCATCTGCGACCATGTTGACGATTGTCTGGCTTTTCCCGGTTCCAGGAGGTCCCTCAACGACCAGCCCCGGTGGTTGGCGGGCTTCGATAACCGCATCCTCTTGGGATGGGTCGCTATCCGCCGTAAAGTATCTGTCCAATTCGCGTATCGGCTGCGGAGTGGTGGTGCCGGCATGGTCTTCCTGCTCATTGAGGCGCAGCGCCGCTTCCAACGCCGTTCCCTTCGGCGGCAGCTTTCGCAGGAAGTCGAGGTCCGTCACTACGGCCTGGCCCATGAAGGCAAGATGAAAGAGAACCGCCGAAGGAACGAGCCGGCGCTCATGCCCTACGACCTTGACGTCCTTTCCAGGCAGCGCGGTAAGTTCGTCGCCGGCAGGCGTCGCGAGCGAACTGAACGCGTCCATGATGTCCTGGACCGATAGCGTCGCTCGTGTCAGCAGCTCTTTTGCCGCTTCTTCCCACTGCTTGGCCTGCTCAATTCCCACAATGCCATCGAGCGCTGGGTTGAGGATGACGCGCTCGGCGTCGACCTCAGAACTTTTCTCGCGCCCGTATCCAAGCGTGATATGTCCGCGATTGCCGACTTCGGGAATGACACGCACCGGCCAAAGCAGTACCGGCGCGATCCGCGGCTTGGTATTGGGTCTGCCATCGCGCATGAGAAGAAACGGAAATCCCATGTAGAGCCCATCAATGCCCGTATCGCGTTTGTAGAGCAGAGCATGGGAATGAAGTGAGCGCAGCCTCCTTTCAAGGCCGTCCTTCTCTGAGAATGCTGCCGGATCGATGTTCACGTTGCGTCCGGTCCGCGCGAGCAGATCATCAAGGATTTCCGCCGCCGGACGCCGTGAGGTGTTCAATTCCATCAGGTCGATGCGCGCCGACTTACCGATTAGCATGCGCGTGAGCGGCCCCCGCAGCACGCCACCGGAAATACGCTTGGCAAAGAATTCGAGAATCCGTGAGACATAGCTTTGCCTCGGAAGCGGTTGCCAGAGGTGCGCGGGCACGGACAGAACCGCCAGAGCCCGACCGAGCGGCATTCGTCGGTCCAGCCGGAATTGGTCGGCCCATTCGTCCACGACCGGTATTCCGCACCTAGCGAAATTTTCGATGCGCTCATCGATCGTTTGGTAAATCTCCCGACGTGGCCGCGCGAGCTGGGCGGCCGCGTCCTTGGGTGAGAACCGTATCCCTGAATCGGAAGATTCCTTCGCGGCTTCTTCGATGATCTCCGCCGCCGACCGGAACTGGCTGGAGGAGGCGGCGAGAAGAATAAGCAGATCTTCCTCAGCCGTCTGCCGTCGTTCAATCAGCGACATCAAACCGGCATGATCCGTATCGGGAAACAGCTTGCGCTTTTCCTCCCAAAGCGCCGCCATCCGGGCAGTCGAGGTCGACAGAAGATGAACCCGAAGCGCTTCCTCGTCGACTGCGATTTCAAGCTGATCAAGACGTTTGTGAACGGTCTCGGCGCGTGCCTTCAGTCGCCAGAGCGAATCCTCGGGATCGATGCGGTGAAGGAGATCTGGCACTGGACCGGTGATGAGCGCATATCCGTCCGTCGGATGGTCGAGGAGCCAACTGGGCGTCACGATGTTGCCGCGGACAATCAGCGGCATCGCCGGATTCAAGGTCTTCAGGGAAACGGAAAGTTTCAGGTCGTCGGAGAGGTTCTCTGTTTTCAGGAGCTGACGCAGTGCGGCCGCGATCTTAGGATCGAACCCTGCATCGCTCGCCCAGGTCGCAATCGCACCTCGACTGGCCAGATTTCGCGCCTCATCCCAGTTCTTTGCTTCGGCTGCTGCAAAGGCAAACGCATGCGGAGCGCGGTACTGCCGACCACCCAGCGAAATGAAGGTGCGGCCCTCGGTGTCGCCGGATGTCTCCATATCGGGAGCCGAAACCGGTTCGCCTGCGAGCCAAGCCTGAACTTCCTTCCATTGCCATCGGCGGCGGCGATCACGCGCGAGGAGCCCACGCAGCAGTAGATTCAATGAGGGGTCAAGATCGTCGGGAAGTGGCACGCCGCTCGTCAGGACATGAATCAAGAAGGCGTGTTCGTTAACCCCATCGAAGCATGCTCCTTTCGTTATCTTCTCAAGCACGATCATTCCCATGCTCCACCAGTCAGAAGCTGGGGCAACCCCGCCGGCGATTGCTTCGGGAGCCATATAACGTGTCGTCTCCAGGGGCGAGACGATGTCGAGATCAAATTCGGACAGCCGCGCCGAGCCGAAGCCGCCAATGACGAGATCCAGTGGATCGCCTGATCTGACGAAGACGACAGACGGACGCAAATCGCGGTGACGTAGTCCCGTTTCCGCCAGAGCGTGAAGGGAATCGGCCAACTCCCGGATCAGAGTTCTGATCGCGCTCTGATCGGCGGGATCAATTGCAAAATCGGCTAGGGAGCCGCCTGTGAATTCCTCGCAGACCTCGTAGGCCCGGTCACACCAGCGGCCATGGACGAAGATTTCGGGTACGTGATCGCGGGGAAGCCTTTGCAGGGCGTCGTACACAGCTTGATCGGGCTCAGACCCGGGAGCGTAGAGCGTCAGCACTCCACGTTGACCGTCGGCATCGCGCATAGAAGCGAAACGCTCGCGAACAAGGCTCGATGACGGCATCCTGTCCAGAAGCCGCCAACCTTCGACGATGGTTTCTGGAGCTGGCGGTTGCGGCTCGGGAAGGGTCGGTGGTGGCTGGACTTTTGGTGGGTCGATCGGCTCGCCGCACGTCCCGCATATGATGTCTCCCGGAAAGACCGGATGACCGTTGCGACAAATCGGGGTTTCGAGGGGCGGGGGCGGTGCAGGCGGAGGTGGCCTGGACGCAGCGCGCTCTGTGATGTCGACATTGGAAAGATCCCACCCACAATGGTGGCCGTCAATGACGCCTTCGCAGAAAAGTTCGGTGAGAGGCCGATCGGTGTCGCAGTTCGGGCAATGTCGGATCATTTGATGTGTATCGTCGGCGATGCAATGCGTTTGTCTTCCGAGGTGCTGAGGGTGGCGCCGGCGCTTTCAAGGAAGCGCTGAAGCCGGCCAAAGTCTCCTCGAATCGGAATCCCAGCGAACCAGACGTCACCGCTCTCATCGAACATCACGTCCAGAGTCCGGTCTGTGGCATTCAGCCTGCGATTGAAGCTTGCAAACCGTGCCTTGCCCAAAGAGGTCAGAAGATGAAGCTCCTGATTGTCGCTGCCGCGGAGCACAAATGTCTGCTTTTCCTCCCTGACAAAGGGGCCGCTGACGAGCGCGTCGATCAGCCCGGGCGAGCAAGCGACCTGGTCGGAAACCACATTCCACTCGTATCCCGTGAAGACAAGAATGTCCGTTTCCATAAGCTCTCTGATCCTTGCGGTGAGTTCGAAGAGCGCCTCGGGTTGATCGAATGGCTCGCCCCCCGAAATAGTGACGCCGTCTGCAATGGCACTCCATACGGAAATCGATTGGATCACTTCATCGACGGTGGTTGTCCCGCGCCCGTGTGCCCATGTGTCCATGGAGATGCATCCGGGACAACGTAGGGAGCAGCCCTGAAACCAGATTCCGATCCGGTGGCCCGGACCGAGGGTGGTCACTGGAAAATGGATGCGCGAGAGATCAATTCCGGTGCTCACGTCGATGCCTCGCTTTCGAGGCGGATGGTGGTCGACGAACCGGCGCTAATCTCCGTAATCAGGTAGTGGCAACCCGCCTGCGCACCGCCGTCGAACAGAGCGCGCGACAATGGATTGACGAGATGCGTCTCCACCTGGTTGCGGATTCCGCGTCCGCCATTGGATAGGTCCGCAAGACACAGGCCGCGCAGCGTGTCGCTGGCACTCTTCGCGAGGCTGACGTCATACCCGAGGGATCGGACGTCCGTCAGAAGGGCATCGACCATCTGATCGAAGATCTCGTTCGCCACCTGCGGCCGAATGAAATCGAAGACGATTATGTTTTCACCAATGCGGTTGAGAATCTCGGGGCGGTTGAGAACCTGCTTGAAATGTTTCTCGATCTCACTCCTGACCTTCGTCTTGACGCTTTCGAACGTCTCTTCCGGAGTCACATTGGGTATCCGCCCTCCCGAGGGGTCTGTGACGTAAATTCCCAAGTTAGACGTGAAGACAATGAAGGCCTCGGAGAAATAAACGCGATCGCCTCGTCCCGACGTGAGAACGCCGTCATCAAGGACCTGCAGGAACTTGTCGAG
>Ga0097680_1001162_pt1 | contig 28728 bp, 26 predicted proteins | sample ThiBiot_750_biof_2_FD_72844 | JGI IMG/M metagenome (GOLD analysis project Ga0097680, IMG submission 72844) | Wastewater bioreactor microbial communities from Cape Town, South Africa - Thiocy_cont_750_biof - 1398105538117 (version 2) (version 2) ...
TCCTCATTTTCCCCCAGCATGCCAGATTGCGTCCGGCCGAGTTCCCCGACCGGGTCGATTATGCAAATCCGTTCGTCAATTTCGGACCTGTGATCCGCAGACAAGAATGAGTTGGCAAAGCCAGGAATCATTCCCAGCCGCGTCGCGCGTGCGCCATGCTGCGAGGCAGTCCGAGCGCATATCCGTTTATCCAAAACCGGCTTAAAAACCGGCTTAATTTCGAAAACTAAGCCGGTACGGCACAGCGCATAACGCCATAAATTTCAGCAATTTCAATTATTTGGAATGGCGCGCCCGAAGAGATTCGAACTCCTGACCCCCAGATTCGTAGTCTGGTGGCATGTCGCTTCAGAAGGTTGCAAGCTGCGTCACTGTTATCGGGATTAACTCAATAACTTCAATTGAATGGGCCAATCAATAGTTCCTGACGTTGCAAACCGTTTCGTGCTGTGCCATCGTTTTTGTAACCCGCCTTGTAACCCACGACGGCTTGCAGATACAACCAGCACGACGGAGGGCCGATGCCGAAACTCGCCGAGAAAGCATTCACCGACACCTATCTCCGCAGCCTGAAATCGGAGAGCATCCGCAAGGATCACTATGACGCGGTACAGCGTGGCCTTGGGCTGCGGCTCTCGCCGGCGGGTCTAAAGACATGGTTCGTGATGCGTCGGGTTAACGGTCGCATGACCCGCACCACACTAGGCCGTTATCCAGAAGTGCCGCTGGCGGATGCCCGCAAGAAAGCGGAAGCCGTCCTTGAAGAGATCGCCAAGGGGAATTCGCCGAAGAAGGCGAAGGTGCCGACCTTTGCTTCCGTTCTGGACGATTGGCTGGCACGGGACCAGAAGGGCAAGCGGTCCATAGATGAGAAGCGCAGGGCAATGACAAAGGATGCCCTGCCCGCTTTCGGCAACCGGCCGATGGACACGATCACCCGTGCCGATGTCCGAAATCTGCTCGACAGCATCGCGGATCGCGGGGCACCCATCCACGCCAATCGGATGCTTGCTTATCTGCGGCGCCTATTCAATTGGGCAGTCGAACGAGACATTATCGCATCTTCACCCATTGCCGGCATCAAGGCACCTGCGGCAGAGCGCAGTCGGGACCGGACCCTTTCACCGGACGAGTTGGCTGCGGTTTGGCAAGGCACCTATCAGGTGCCCGATCCCTTCGGCGCTTTCTTCCGGATGTTGATCCTGACGGGCCAACGCCGCAACGAGGTGGCGGGTGCCCGTTGGGAAGAGATCGATCTCGACAAAGGGGAATGGACGATCCCGGCAGAGCGGGCGAAGAACGGCAAGGCGCATTTGGTCCACCTTCCTCCGGCACCGGACATTCTGTCCACCGCCTCTCGGCTCGACGGTTCGAGCCTCGTCTTCACGACCACCGGCTCCACGTCGATTTCCGGCTTCTCGAAGGCCAAGGCGATGCTCGACAGAGCGTCCGGGGTCACCGGCTGGACGATTCATGATCTGCGAAGAACCTTCGCCACGCTGGCCACGGGCGAACTCGGTATAGAACCCGTTGTCGTAGACAAGATATTGAACCATCTCTCGGGTGCCGTCACGGGTATTGCCGCCGTATATCAGCGTCATGCCTACCTCGAACAGCGGCGCGAGGCGATGAGCCGATGGGGAGAATATATCGCCAACCTCTCTATCTGAACGCCTCAACGTAGCGGATTAGCACCCACCGCTCGAACGTATTTGTTTGATGGGCACGGACGCGTTGGTAACGTGGAGGTGCGTGGCGTATCATTCCCGGACCAACCGGGCTGCTCGAATGCCGTATGCGCCAAAGCCGAAGAAGGCAGATACACTCCAAAGAACCAAGGAAGCGGAAGAAGGCTGGGACTTCCTCCCGGAGACAACACGCAACAAACTTGTCAAGCCCATCGCAGATGCAATCGATGCGCACCACCGCTTGACGCGCCCTGATCCCACCGCCCGAACCGCACCAGAAGATGTGGGGCTGCCGCCCCTTCCCCGAAGGCCTATACGCAGAAGGCGACCAAAAGCAGAGGCCGATCATCTTGTCGGCCGCATAGCGAACATCTACGCGCGGACTCGCGGCGAACTCCCGACAAGAGCATGGGACGGGGGCAAATCGGCTTTCGAACAGATCGTCGCGGATGTTTTTCAAGCTGCTGGCATACGCGAATCCGCTTCGGCGGCCGTCGCTCGCCATATCGACCGACGCAACAAGTTGAAGGAAGAAAAGGACCAGAAGAAAATCAATTTCCATAAGTAATTGAATTCAAAATAGATTTCAAAATTAAACTACGGTGCATCTCTGTCAATACCGGGCGTATTCTAAAGTTGCCTGAAATAACGACAGGAAACCCAAGGATGCACAACATCGACCCCGTCATCAGTTCTTCGGAACTGCTGAAGCTGATTCCCTTTTCACGCGCACATCTCTATCGGCTCGAAAAGGCCGGTCTTTTTCCGTGCCGCATGAAGCTTGGTGCCCGCCGGATCGGCTGGCGCATGTCGGCCATCGAGGAATGGCTCTCGGCGCGCAGCACGCCCAACCCCGCCAACGCTGATGGCAATAAGGTGAAATAGGTTGAGCGTCATTGCTGCTCCTCCACGCGTTGCGGTACGCGACGGATTGATCAGGGCTGCTCTGGAATACGCCGGCTACGGCTGGCCTGTCTTCCCATGCCATCCTGCCACCAAGGCCCCTTTGACGCCGCACGGTTTTCATGACGCGTCGACAGAGCAGGCGATCATTCAAGAGTTGTGGTCCGGGTGCCCGGACGCCATGATCGGTGTCGCCACCGGGACGGTTTCAGGTATCGCGGTTCTGGATATCGATATCGATCTATCCAATGGGCTCGACGGCGAGATCGCCCTCGCTTCGCTGCTGGACGGGCACGAATTGCCTGTCACCCTCACGGCACGCACGCCTCGCGGCGGCCGCCACATCTATTTCAATACGCAAGGTTTCAGCGTCAAAAATAGCGCCGGGAAACTGGGGATAGGCCTCGATGTGCGGGGTGACGGCGGTTACGTTATCGTCCCTCCGAGCGTCAATGCCCAAGGTAAAAGCTATCGGTGGGAGCCGGACTGGGGTCCGATTCATCCGGTGCCGGAATGCCTTGTTCCTCACCTGACGGCTACTCGCAGCAAGAACGGCGTCACGCGGCCTACCGCGCCGGTTGGTTTCACTCCCGCCTATGGGAGGGCGGCGCTTACCAGCGAATGCAACACCGTAGCCAACACGCCCGAAGGAAGACGCAACGATCAACTCTATCGGTCGGGCTGCAATGCAGGCGAATTGATTGCTGGCGGCTATCTCGATGAAGGCGAGGCGCGCGCCGCGTTGACGGCAGCAGCGACTGTCGCAGGGCTCGATAACGATGCGAATTGCGGACTGAGCGGCATCGAAAAGACTATCGACAGCGGGATCAGAGCAGGTGAGGCGCATCCCCGCGCGCCCGTATCGCGTATGAACACCAGCACTACCCTTGTGACGAACGTGGCAGCGGCTCAGCCGCCGCCTCGCTCGGAAGAAGACTTGGCGCGGCGGTTTGCCGAAGCGCACAAGGACGATCTGCGCTACGTCAATGAATGGGGCAAATGGTTCGTCTGGAAAGGCGATCATTGGGCAGAAGACAAGACGCTCATGGCGTTCAATGAGGCTCGCACGATCAGCAGTTCGGCTGCGTCCGAAGCTGAGAATCCGAGAGCCGCCCTTACCCTTGCCAGCGCCAAGACCGTGACAGCCGTGGAACGGCTCGCGAAGGCTGATCGCCGGCTTGCTGCCACGGCGGACCAATGGGATCAGGACCCCAATGTCTTCAACACGCGTGGGGTCGCTATCGATCTCGCCACCGGCGCACCCCGGCCGGCCCGTCCGGACGACTACGCCACCAAGAGAGCGACGGTAGCCCCCGCCGCGAAGGCGGAGTGCCCGCAATGGCTGGAATTTCTTTCGCGCGTCACTGGTGGCGACCGAGACTTGGTAGCTTATCTTCAGCGGGTTGTTGGCTATTGCTTGACCGGCCATACGAGGGAGCATGCGCTTTTCTTCCTCTACGGTACCGGCTCGAACGGTAAGAGTGTTTTCGTCAACACTGTATCCAGCATCATGGGCGATTACGCGGTGACAGCACCTATCGAAACCTTCACCGAAACCCGGCAGGACCGCCACGAGACCGAACTGGCGCGCCTCCAAGGCGCCCGCCTCGTGACCGCCAACGAAACGGTTGCCGGCAAGCATTGGAACGAGGCGCGGATCAAGATGCTGACGGGGGGCGACAAGGTGCCGGCCCGCTTTATGCGTCAGGACTATTTCGAATATGTGCCCCAGTTCAAGCTTATGATGAGCGGCAACCACAAGCCGGCGCTGCGGAGCGTCGGCGAGGCGATGCGTCGGCGCCTCCATCTCATTCCGTTCATGGTCACGATCCCGCTGAAGGAGCAGGACCATGAATTGCCGGAGAAGCTCAAAAAGGAATGGCCCGGCATTCTACGATGGGCCATCGAGGGGACTGCTCTGTGGCGCACGGAAGGACTCAAGCCGCCCCAGGTGGTGGTGAATGCTACGGCGGAATATTTCGATGCCGAGGACGACGTCGAAAACTGGATCAAGGATTGTTGCGTTCGAGACGCAAATGCAACCCATACCTCCACGGAACTTTACCTTTCATGGAAGAACTGGGCTGAACGTACTGGCCGCGTAGGCGGCGCCGGTTCGCAGACGAACTTCAGCAAGTCCCTCGCAGAAAAGGGCTTCGCCAAGGATCACAGCAAAAGGGGCACCGTATTCGCCGGTTTGCTCCTTAACAATCCGCCGGACGACTGGACGCGGTGAGGGGAACGGTGACAGGTGTGACAGGTTCTCCGGTTATGGATTCTACGCGCGGGCGCGCGTGGAATTGATATCAGATAATCTGTCACATCTGTCACTTGCAAGGGCAAGAACTAATCATAGAGCCCGGCCGCCTTGCCGAGGGCGACCAGTGCCCGGATGCGAGCTATTGCGGCACGGCGCGCGGCAATTGCTTCTTTCGTGTATTGACCGTTCCGATAGCAGCCGTTCCTCTTGCCGCTCGGCGCACCGGCGCGACCGCCGTGAAGTTGGCAACGCGTCTTCCCTGATAAGGCAGGTCTTTGGCACGGCGTACCGTTTCGTGTCCTCGCGCCACATCTCTTCCCCGGCCAATCCAGCCCGAAACGCGATTCTTTCTGCCTTGGGGTCTGTGGGTCACCGACCATGGGATTGATCCTGATTATCTAGTGGGCTCTCCCCTTCTGCCACATTTTACTATGCCGTCCCCGCCATGTGAATCGGCACCACATTACGTCGCAAACGGTGATTTCTCCTCGCTTTCCTCCATAATAAGTGTCTGATTTATCTGGAAATTTTATGCGTTTTGGTAAAATGTGCCGCCTTCAACATCATACCGGCATAGAAAAATCGGGAGGCGCTATTGCGGCTGACGACAGAAGACGCTTTTCAGGCCTTGCAGATATGATCAACACATTGGAAATAAAGCATTTCCTGCCGGATTTGGCTGAGATTTCCGCTACCATTCCTACCGGAATACGCAATGGTGATGCCTGAAGCCCCAATAGGCTACCGCCGCTTTATTTTTTCACGCAGGAGAATACAATATATTCCGGCGTTCCGAGCTTTATATAGCTCGATACTAGATAGCGAGGTCCGCCGTTAATTTTAAAAAAGTCGGGATATCACCGACTATTCTGCTCAAGATTCCCGAGCGAATACGTATCCAACATTTATCGTCATGATATTCGTCAACGGTCTGGTATTCGTCTTTTAGCTCGTAAAGTTGACCGCCCTTCACCGTCGCGTCGATGGACTTGAAGGTACACGATTCAATGCCAACGCCTATGCAAAAGCTACCCTGCTGATCACCCTCCACAAGATACGCGGCGGCTGCCAATTCGGGGCAGGCGACCATAAAAAGTAGCGCTACAATAACGATCTTCATTGTTTTACCTGCTTCGTACTACCGAGCATGCGCCCCATCGAGCACCGGCCAACGCCCCCGCCAGTACCGGCACGTAATTATCTTCCCCGGAAAATTCTATTGACTGCTGTAGGCAAGCATCGAAGGAATGCGAGGTGCCGACGAAATGAAGAGCCGCGTGGAGGACAACGGGAGAAAAACCAGATCGATCAACCGGCGGCTTCTGCCAGTTTTCGATAGCCTTGATGACTTCACCGTCCAGATCGGTGCTGCGGGTCAAGATGGCCGCTATCGTGGCTTTCCATTCCCTGCCCATTACCAGTGCGCGCGCAACTCGGGCAGCGGCGACAACGGAATCCACAGCGAACGGGTGGCGGTGTGTCAGGGCTGTTTCTTCGCGAACCCACCTATCAAGCGCGTCATCGTCCGCTATCGGCACTGAAGCCAAGACAACATTGCGGTGCATTGGTGCACAACCTGCCGTCATGTGGTCAAGCCTATGGTCAACCAGATCGGCAGCCTTATCGATGTCTATCCCTGAAGCAGCGAGATCAAAAACTTCGGCGGCAATTGGACCCGTGTCAAAGCCATCTGCTGCCCACCAATCAAGGTATCGTTGAAGCACGTCCAGCCGGTCGAACGTGCCGCATGTTCTGACGCTTTCAAGAAGCAGCGCTGCCAATGCGCTCGGACCACCGATTAGGTCGCCCCGTCGTTGTCCTACAACGATACCCCGTTCGCGCCATTGCCGGTCGTGAACCCTCTTCCGTTCAATCCGTTCACGCTCTCGGGCCATGCGTTCGACTGATCGCTGTTCCTTTCGGTCCCGCAGTCGCTCTTGCCGCTCTTGATGCTCCAGATGGCGTAGCCGTATTGTCTCCGCATGGGCTTCCATGCCCGCCAGCACTTCTCCGGCCCAACTACCGTCGAGCAGTTCATGGAGCCTACGTCGTCCAGGAGCGCCCAAAAAACGAACAGCGAGATCACAAATGACAAGCCTCGTTCCTTCGATCAATCTCGCACGTCCGCGCTGATCCGGACTCACCTGAGCTAAACTCTTGGCCAAGAAGGTCCAGTAATATTGGTCGGGTGTCTGTGGATCAAAATCGACTATCGCTTGTGCGGTCGCGGCGCGAAGACGGTTACGAAATTCTCTAGCACCGCATGTGGTGCAGGACACTTTCATGCAAAGTCGTCGCGATTTTGCATCAATAAGAAAATTGCGAAGCCACTGATCCGCTTGCCCATCTTTGTTGTCCTGACGGAATTCCGAAAAGGTGAGCGAAAAGGCCTTTCCCGACAGTTCTCCATGATCGAGCGCAATCGACTCATAGATGCCCAACCCAGCGCGGATCGTCTCGAACTGTAGCTCCGTCGGGCGGGTTGGGCTCAGAATGCTTTTGACGACAGCATTCCTGCGCAGAAGGTAAAGTTTACGGTCATTGCGGTCGCGGAAATCGCGTATACCGATCAAGAGCTCGCCGTAGAAATAGAGCCAGATGCCACCTACCGAAAAGCTCGTCACGTCATTCTCAAGAAAGTGCTGATAGAAAAAGTTGACGTGGCCCTCCTTAATTTCCCGGTGGGTCCTCTCAGCAATAGTGTCGAAGATGTCTTCTTTCATCGCCTATTTCGTAGGTCCATTATTTGGTCGAATGTTTCCAACCCAGTGCCTCCCTGAGAAAGTGCGATATCCGAATTTTCAGAGATACTTATAAAAAGCTCACGAGATACGCTAACAAAATCTTTAGCTTTTTCAGAGCTAATTGATAGCATAGATGAGTAAATTCTAAATGCTTCTTTTAAATTTCTGGCCGGAAGTGTAGCAAAATAATCCGCGCTGGTGGGGATTTGCTTATTATATAATTGCTCTAACTTCTCACTGGACGTTAAAGCATCGCGCATAAAGGATGATGGTCGAAGGTTTCCTCTAAGGCCGTCAGTGAGTAGAAGCAGCGCCAGAGCATAGTTTTCAGCGCCATCTGAGCCGGAAGCGGTTCGCATAATTGCCATAAACTCTGCAATCTTTTCGACGACTTCCTTCTCTTTCCGGTTCACCCCAAAGCCGAATATCATTCCGTGTTCCTCCCCTCTGATAGCGGCGACCTGTGCCTCCCTAGATGCTCAGAGCGACCCCGAACCCGGCTTGCGGTAGCTACTCACCGACCGCGAAGAGTCATGAATCCGAGCGGAACTCTGGCCGACCTAGGCTGAACGTTGCTAATCCTACCCGAGTTTGGTGTCGAGAATACTCCGTGGTGAAATACTCGACAAGACGTTGCTCTCTCGTTCATGGAGATACGAGAGGTGCTTGCGCTCAATCTGAAGACCCTTCGGCAGGCGAAAGGCATGTCGCAGGAAGAGTTGGCGCATCGTGCGGATATCGACCGTACCTATATCAGTTCGCTAGAACGGAGCATCTATAACGCAAGCATCGATGTCGTAGATCGTCTGGCAAGTGCACTTGACGTCGAAGCCGTCGATCTGCTCAAAAGACCCCCCGAAAGCCAGCCGCGAGGCACGTGCGGCAAGAAGGCTAGTGCTTGACAAATAGAAAGGCCGATAAACCTGCGGCATGTAAATTGCCACCGATGGCGCATGGACATGCGCAAGCTGGTGGGGCGAAATTTCGCACGCTTGCATCGGGCGAAGGGCTTGACGCAAGAGGAGGTGGAAGCGCGCTCCGGGTTCAGCCAGCAATACATCAGCAGCCTTGAGCGAGGGCGGCGTAATCCGACCGTGATCACACTATTCGAGCTAGCGCAGGCTCTTCAGGTCAGCCATGTGGAACTCGTTCTGCCAGATCACGACGTCAGCAAACAGACCGAGCAAGGCTAATGCCGTTGTCAGGCAGCCAAGCATCTAAGGGTGCGGATTAAAACGCAGCTAAATTGGAGGAAGGCCGCTCAAAAGGACGGGTCTGCTCCGGTGAGTTGCAGTGCCCCCGCGACTTGGCAGTCACTTCTCAATCAGTGGGTAAGCTATTGATCCATCGCTAATAAGGCCCGGGGCCATTCTAAGCACCCTTTGCAGGTGGCCGCCCCCCTGATCCCTCAAATTGCGAGTCGCGAAAAACTCTTGCCGCCACTCGTGCCAACGAATATCGTCCTTGGTGGCAGGGAGCATGAAATCGTCATATTACAAGTGCTTATTTCCAGATGATGATCTGGAGACCGTTTTGCAGCATCCGCCTATCCTCGATCAGGTGAGCGCATGGTACGGCCACATTCCCTTCGCCAATTGGGCAGTTTCAAAATTGAAGCCGGCATTCCGTCGGTCGACGCTGGCTCATTCAATATGAGCCCCAAACTGGTCTGTGAGAACTACAGGTGCAAACTCGGCTCCGACAAGGATATCCGAGTATTCGGCATGACTGAATATACAAACGGAGTTCGCAGCGCCCCAGGTCAATACATTGCGATTGTCCATAAGAACGGAGCGCCTCCCGAAAAATTTGATGCTGAATCATTTGATGGAAGCGTTGCTTTAATAGCAGAAGCCTTCGATGAATCCGAAGATACTGTCCGTGATGCCTTGCTTGCGAGCCTGTCCGAGGGAAGCCATATATTCAACAAAAAACAGTCGCTTCCGGCAACAGGACCCAAATCATTGATCCAGCGGATCAAAACACTGTGGCGCAAGAGCGTGCGAAAATTCTTCGCTTTTTCATAGTATCAGCATCGGTCGGCCGATCGACGTATACGGAAGCGAGTATGATACTTGGTCGCAGCTAGGGATTCGATCGCTGGATCGAAGAGGCTTGCGCAGAGATCGTCGCGGTCAACGGCATGGTAGGGTGCGAAGGTGGTTACAATCGAAGGGGTCGAACAGCGGCCCGCAACAGGAACGGAATGTGAACTGGCGCAGAATATGGCTTTTCCTCGGGAGTTTTTGGAAATTTGGGAGCGAGTGAGGCCATTTACGATGACCTCGCCCGAGCGTGGTCATGCGCTGTGGAGCGCGGTCAATACGCTCGTCGACAACGATATTCCCGGCGCGATCGTAGAGTGCGGGGTATGGCGGGGTGGCTCAGTCATGCTTGCCGCGCTAACTCTAATTCAGCGCGGAGCGGCAAACCGCCACCTGATCCTGTTCGATACCTTCACAGGTATGACCGAACCAGGCCCCGACGACATCGACTTCCACGGCCGTTCGGCTGATACGCTGATGCAGGGGGCCCATGGCGAGGCCTTGGCTGAACTGGTGCAGGCCGCTGCGCCACTTGATATGGTGCGCGCTGCGATCGCCGGCACCGGCTACGACATGCGCATGGTGCGGTTCGTCGCGGGCGATGTACGCGAGACGCTATCCAAGACTCAGACGCTGCGGATTGCGCTCTTGCGGCTCGACACCGATTTCTATGACAGTACGATAGCTGAACTCCGCCACCTGTACCCGCGCCTAACGCGCGGCGGGATCATGATCATCGACGACTACGGCCATTGGTCTGGCGCGAGAAAGGCCGTAGAGGACTATTTCGCTGATCCTGATGTCACCTTCCGGCGGCCGATGCTCTGGCCAATTGACTACACTGGGCGCGGTGTAGTCAAGATCGAGGAAGAGGCTGAGCTTGAACTGGAACGCTACGACTACGTTCCGCCGGGCATGCGGCCGCCGGCGCTGTCGCATCTTTTTCCGCATGCTAAACCGGGCAATCCTTGGACGGTCAAGTGGCCCTATCTACGCCGGGAGGTGCCGCATATATGGCGTTCGGACGAGCGGCACACCGGGTATATTACAGGCAACGCGTCGGTCGAAGAAGCGGCTTGCCTACATGCTTTCGCGAGCCAATTCTATGGCAAGCGCGGGCTTGAGATTGGGACCCACTACGGCTGGACCGCGGCGCATCTGCTGGCAGCAGGGCTTCGACTGGACTGCATCGATCCAGCGATGCAAGACCAGCGACATGAGAAGGACGTCGCCGAGGTACTCGACAATGTGCCCGGATCGTGCGGTTACAGGCTCTGGGGCTGCTATTCGCCGCAATGTGTCGAGGAGGTTCGGGCCAGCACGCCCGAACCGTGGTCGTTCGTATTTATCGACGGCAATCACGACGGCAATGCGCCCCGCGATGACGCGCGCGCTGTTCTGCCGTATCTGGCAGCCGATGCCATGGTGGTGTTCCACGACCTGACCTCGCCGCATGTCGAAGCGGGTCTGGCCGTCTTTCGCGAGGCGGGGTTTCAAACACAACTGATCAACACGATGCAGGTGCTAGGCATCGCATGGCGTGGCAATGTCCGCCCACCTCAGCATGTGAAGGATCCGAACGTCCCTCATTTGTTCATACCGCACCTGGAGAAATATCTGATCGGCACCACGGGGCTAGAATGAAAGAATTGAGCCCGCCTTGATCTCGCTGATAGGGGCACGGAAATAAACTAGCGCCAGAAACATGCATCATAGGTCTGATGACATGGCATCCGCGCCAACTTTACCCTACGCTGATGGAGCGTCTTGGCATTCTCATGGTCGACTGAAAGTGCCTGATTTGCCACTTGCCGACCCCTAATTGATATGCAAAAAAGTATCCCGTAATACGGGCATTGGGGTTAGATTAGTGCAGGTAACTACCCGTCTCGACGCGCTGACGGGGCTACGGTTTTTCGCCGCCCTCCTGATTGTAGTCCATCATCTCCAGGGACAGCTTTGGCTTCCGCAACTTTCTGCGCATTTCGCGTTTGCCGGCGGCGTCTCATTCTTCTTTGTCCTCTCCGGGTTCATCCTCCACTACAATTACAGGGACAAGACCAGCAGTATTCCGTGGCCGGAATTCATGGGAATGCGATTTTTCCGGCTTTGGCCCGCGCATGTAGCAGCCTTGTGCTATGTCTTCTTCCTCGCTCCAGCGTGGTGGACTAACTGGATCAGCGCGAACATGTCGCCGTTGCAGTTCGGACAAGTTTTATTCCTTATGCAGTCCATAACACCTGATGCGAAGACATTTTACGCGATCAATTCAGTTTCTTGGTCGATCTCAACGGAATTGTTCTTCTATATGGCGTTTCCGCTTTTATGCCGCTTCGGTCGTCGCAATCCTGTGAACACATTGCTTTGCGTGGCGGCATTTGTTGTTTCGTATCTCGTTGTTGCCCAATATTTCCTGTACAATCACGACATAAACGGAAATGCTACTGGCCTCTACTACATCAGCCCTCTCTCCCGAATTTTTGAATTCGCATGCGGAATTGTCTGCGCTGAGATGGTGATTTTTAGGAAATGGGGCCCGAGATTTGCAAACGCCACCTTTACAGAAATCTTCTGTTGGATTTCTTTGGCTGCGTCTCTATGGGGTCAAGCACATCTATCAGCGTTCATGACCAAAACATTTGGGCCTGTGGTCGGCGGATATGCCTATATCGCTGTCCCGGTCCCGGCCTTCGTTCTCTTGATAGCCACGATGAGCAACGCGAAGGGCGTCACATCGCGGTTCTTTGCAACACCCGCGATGGTCTGGCTCGGCAATATTTCGTTCGCTCTCTATCTGGTACACCAACCGACAATCAATTTCTTCAAGCAGCATATGCGCGACCTGCTTTTTCTTCAGCAAATCGTGCTGTTCGCAGGCATGACTGTAGGAGTTTCCGCGCTGATCTTCTACTTTGTAGAAATACCGGGTGTACGCCTGTCTCGACAGCAATTAGGGCGACCTTCACCTCGAACCGCGGCACTTTCCTTGTAATCTTTTACGCGTTGCGGGGCGTACGTAGCAGAAATCTATCTGGGTTATTCAGAACAATGTCGACTTATGCGTCACATGCAAGTCAACCCAGCCCGGTGCCAACTCCTGATCGATGTCACGAAGGTCTTTCCAGCGGCGATATATACTGTCAATATCGACAAGCGACCTCCAGTTCTCGGGGGGAAGCTCTCTGCCGAATAAACCGCTCATCTCTCCGTTAAATGTGGCCGGCACGAACAGGCCTTCCCGCGCAGGATGCGGCGGACTTTTGAAATGGTGCATCCACTGATTGACTATCTGGCCGACTTCATATCCACACTGAGCTAGGATTCCGCCTTCCTTCCCGTCATTCATTTCTACAGACACAAAGTGCGGACGCCGCGTTTCTTCTAAAAGCTGACGCCGGAATATGACATCACCGCCCTCCATGTCACACTTGATATAGTGGGGGACCCCATACGTGTCGAAGAGTTCCGTCAAATCCGTGGTCTGAACCTTGATTTCGACCGTCGTTTCTATCCCCTTCTCCGCAATATTCTGATTTAAGCTTCCCCAGTCGTCTTTGTTCGGCACAGTGTAGAATGAAACTTCCGTCCCCGGCTCATCATAGATCGCCTTGTTGACCAACACGAACCGATCACCATAGGCCGCAAGCCGCTGAGCGCTCGCTGTGGCGAGCTCCGGTACAGCTTCCACGCCGACGACCCTAAATCCCTTCTTAAGGTAGAACTCGGCGTCGTATCCTTTGTGAAGGCCGAGATCGAAAATTAGGTCGTCTTGCACATGCCAAACCATCGTAAGCCTGTCTTTCCAGAGCTATTCAAATGCATTGCGGGATGAGGGATAAACGTTCGGCAGACTCACTCTTGGTGGCAGTGTTTCCGCCGAAATTGAAATTCGCCACGTCACAGTTACCAAACTCTGTGGAGAATAAGGCTTTTCAAAGTCCCCTTGAAGAAGGTTAATCGCCTGCATCGTCCATTGAGTAAGTAACTACAGCATCGAACTCGAGCTATGTGATTGTGTCTCGTTCCAGACACGCTCGATCGCTCTGATCGTTTCTCTGAGTTCGATCTTAGCGCTCCAACCGAGATCGCGCTGGGCCTTAGTACAATCGAGCACCGCATAAGACACATCGACGGGACGCTTCGGCAGACTAGTACGCCTCACACAGAGCCCCGTCAGTTCGGAGACGAGGTCGACTACCTCGGTGACTGAGTGGCCGACTCCGGAACCTATGTTCCAGGTCTCGCCGGTGAACGTGCGCGCGTCGGCGGCGCGGATGATAGCTTCGGCCAGGTCGTCCGCGTCAATGAAGTCGCGGATTTGGTAGCCGCCGCCGAACAGGTTCAGCGTCTCGCCTGAGTTCGCGGCCCGCAACGCGACAGTGACAATACCGTGAGTCCGATTGGCCTGCCAGTGACCGACTGGATTGGATACGCGTAGGATGGCATGACTTAGCCCCTGCGTGCGGCCGAGGAAACGGATCGCCTCCTCGGTGGCGAGCTTGCCGTAGCCATAGGCGGAGATAGGGGCAAGTGGCGCGGTCTCGGGGATAGGCGCCGTGTGATCCGGCCCGTAGATGGTTCCGCCGGAGGATATGAAGATAACGCGCAGGCGGGGATTGGCCTTAAGACCGCGGTCGAATAGTTCGAATGCCGGATGGACGTTAGCGGTGAGCTCGTTCCAAGGTTGGTTGGTATACGTGGCAGGCACTGACGTGGTGGCGAGATAGACGAGCGTCTCGGCAGCACGAAAGTAGTCGTCCGCATCGTTGAGCATGCGTGGTAGATCGACGCCGGTGATGCCTGGGGCATAGGTTTTGAGAAAACCGTAGTCAGGCGTCCGGGAGACAACAACGGCTCGGCGGCCGCGCGCAGATAAAGCAGTGCACAGATGCCGTCCAATGAAACCTGTGCCCCCCAATATGAGCATGGGTTCTCCCTTCCATCATGTTCAACGCCACCGCGCCGCTCAGGCAGTACAAATTTCAGCGCGCGTCGGACGATACTGAAGCGACAAGACGACAGCTACTTTCTCAGTGCTAGCGCCCGCTCCCAGACGCTCGACCACCGACTTACGATTTCAATGGTCTCGTCACTCAGGCCTTCGCGCCAGTCTCGAATACCTGATTTACGACGGCGGTCCTGAGGCAGATCATCAGCAATACCTCCAAGAGAGAAATCACAATCATAATGAAGCAAAACGCGTTTAAGCAATGCCCTCGTATCGTCAAGTTCATCAAAATACGTAAAGAACACTCCGCCCGGATTATCTTCGGCATATTCTAGCCAGCTATTCAGCCAAGACGCGTGGAAGGTGATGGTTTGGCGCATGAACTGCTCACGCGATTCGAAGTTCACCTTACTTCGTTGATTGAGAAAGGACTTTTCCTTCGACATCTCCGCAATCCTCTCGTCCCAGATGGCGCCTTCTCCTTGACCGACTCCCTGGTAATGATAAAAACCGGCGAGCGCCACTTCAGCAGGATCACGAACGTGAACCCATACAGGCGATACCCCTTTTTCTCGGAACATCATTCTGACATAGGGTGACGGAATGGCGTGCGTATGGCAAAAAAGCCCACCTTTCCTATATACATCTATTGACGACGATGTTGGATATACTTCTGAATGGCTATATTCTGGAGTAATTCCCCAATAGAAATCCAAATATCCTAGCGATTCTATCATCCTATTAAAAAGGAATGTACCACCTGATTTCGGCATAAAACTGGAAAATATTGCAGGTAGCGATGAGTTATATTTACCATTGTTTTTAGCCAAGATACTAGCAAAATTCTGCTCAGCCAAGCTATCCCAGATAGCAATGGCATTAGGATAATCCTTGGCGGCCCGTGCGGCCGAAAAGTCTTCCATCGTGTACAGAGTGTACCCTCCTTATGTGGGAAGACGTAGTCAAGCACAGTTCTAAGGCGTCATCTGCCTATTTGAAGCGCTTGTTGCGCCTAACCTGACGAATGCTCCCCGCAAGACGTAAGCGAACATGCGCTCGGTCGGCTTACGATCCGCCACTATCAGGTTTTTCGTAGAATCACGACATCTTGATAGCTCGGGTGCCTGCGTCGCAGGTCGACGACTTCAAGAATGCGGCTCCAGTGGGTGCGAATATATGCTGCCTTGTAAAAAACGTTTGAGGAATAGGACCTCCCTGAGTGCCATCGTAGCACCAGCCGATCGGCTTCAAAGCTGCGCGCACTGGTGTCGAAGAGCTTACCCGCTTCCGGGTGCTGCATCACGGGAGGCCAGAGCGGCCAGTCAGGGCTCATGTCTTGGAGTGTACCCTCGGTATGAAGCGTGATCCACGCGATACCCCTGGGTCGTAAGATTCGTCGTATCTCTGTCAACCACGTTGTCTCCATCGCCTCGATATGAGTAAACACCGAGTAGGCGGAGACGATATCGACGGAGTTCGACTCAAGAGGCAAACTTGGGATCGAATGGTTCTGGAATGTCAGAATGGAACGCGGAAGGAAGCTGTTGCACCATTCGACATGCAGCCTGTTGATATCGCAACCTAATGTTTTAATGGCCGGATACTGCAATGCCATATGGCGAGTGACTCGCCCAGAGGCGCAACCGAGATCTAGGTAAGCACTGGCTGTAACACCGAGATCCGTGGCAGCATTCATCAGCATACGGGCATCCATGAGACCGCTGGCCCAATAGCTGAAGTGATCCGAACCGTAGTAGCCCTCCCGATCCTCTGTCGCTGGCAGCGGATACGTGTCCTTCAGCAACGCCGCAGCGTAGTCCATATCGCTCCAGGAATGTATTCTGCTGTCGGTGCTGAGTTGCTGCTCTGCAGGAGCAAGCGTCACAAACTTCTTTTCAACCCCGCTGTTGAGACAGATGTAGTTTTCCCAGATATCCTGCGTGCCTTCCATCATACTTTTTCCAAATCAACTTTTCCTATCGAATATTCATATAACTCGTGGCGATCGAAGACGGCGTTCAAACTTACTTCCGGGCGTATCCGAAATGCTTGATTTCCGCATCTGCCACTTTCCACGGCGAGCATTGGCATTCGCAATTGAGTTCTATTGACTGGCTAGCGGGTGCTGATCATGCGTATCCAAAGGCCACGCAGTCCCGTGCCCCTCGTTGACCATTGCTGAAACGGAACCGGCACGTCGGCGCTTGAAATGGATCGTGTTCGGAACAGGCTTGTGAGGGATGCCGGCCGCGATCGTCACCACGTTCCAATGCCAGTCCTCATGGCCAAATCCGATGCTCAAATTATTCGGCCTGAACCGGAAGCGGCGATAAATGTCTGTGCGGGAGAAGGCCATAGCGTCCCAGTAGTTTCCCCATTCCAGATATTTCGGATCGAATAGCGGGCCCTCCGAATCGATATGCCACCAGATATTGCGCTCGCTGCCGAAGACAATGTTGCAATTGGAATGGGCGACCGCATCCGGCCGCGTTTTGATTAGTCGGTAGGCTTCAGTCAGCCAATTGTAGGACCAAAGATCGTCCCCGTCGAGAAAAGTGATGCATTCGCCGGCGGCATTCTCGATTCCTACATTTCTCGCCTGCCCCGGATCGCCAAGATCGGTCTCGAAAACTCTTGCCGACGGGCCTAGTCCGCCAACAAAGACAGACTTTGTCACTACATCTGCTCGGTCGAGGACGATCAGGATCTCGGACGATTTACCGAGCGTTTGCTCGATATGTGCAATTGCTTCCAACGCGCTGCGCACCGTTACGCCCGCAATAATGCCTTCGCGATGAGCCGTGATGACCACGGATATATCGGGAAGCATATTGTCGTCATTGGCTAGCTTAGACAATGCCGCCCCCCCACGCTGTCAGCGACCGTAGCGTATCCGAATAGGTCTTGCGGCTATGCTTGGCGATAACGCGCTTCTGGAGTTCCGCCGAACGACGGTCTCTCTCCTCCGGACTGGCGAGCATCTCCTTGATAGACGCAACATAGCCCTCAACACTCGCATCCTCGGGCACGGGCCAGCCGGTCTTTCGATCGATCAACTCTGGCACACCGCCAACCGCACTGGCAACAATCGGCATTCCCATGGCGCCGAGCTCGATGAGGATCGTTGGCAGACCATCCCACCCAGAGGTATAGATGAACCCGTCAACCTCTTCCAGCGGAAGCTCGTCATAGGTTTTAAACGGCGGATTGACGGAAACGTTGGGCGGCATATCCGCGAAAGAGGGAGGAGCGTCGAGGACTGCCCTTCCCCAGCATCTGAACGTCACGTCTGGCATCTGTCTGGCGATCTCGAGCAACAGGTCAAAACGTTTTTGCCGGTCGAACCGACCGGCCCAGATTAGCACGGGCGACGCCCGCTTTGCTTTCGACGCGCTCTGCTTCCTTGCCAGCGACGCGGACGAAGCCGCCGACATTGCGGGCGTGTAGACAACGTTGACCCTGTCCAGCAGATCTCCCGACAGACAATAGCGCTCGCTTATGGTACGCGCGAGCTGTTCTGTGTCAAACATCGCTCCCTTAAGGAAAGGAAGAACATTTGCGAAATAGCTGACCGGATAGCCGGCTTCGCGACCTTCCAGCGTTCTGTCCGAACAGAAGTAATAGGCAAAAAGATTGGTCTGGTGCTGAAGTCGGGCGCCAAAAGTTCTGAATGTCTCGAAGGCTAAATAGCTGTTAACGTTGAAAACGTTGCGGGGGCGCAACCGCCTGACGACTTCGTAGAGAATGCGCTTCCGGTAGACTGGGTCGATCGGTTCCAGCCAACGGGACAAGTCGAAGGAAGTCACCGTAGGCGAGAACCAGTCGGGACGATCCCAATCGGACTGGTCAGTTCTCAGGATGACCGTTCTCCCTGTCTCGGAGAGACTGTTTGCCAAAACGCTTCCGACATAGTCAGCTCCACCCATCTTGCCGAACGGCATCAGCACGACGTGGTCGAACTGGCCCACGAATTGCGAGCAAATGATTTCATAATACCAATACATCGTGTCATGCCACGGAGGCATCAGCGAAAGATGCCCCTCGGTAATGTCATGAATCTCCGGCTCGAGCGCGGTGGCGCGGTCCATAATCGATTTCATCTCAGCGGAGCGCCAGAAATCGAGGTTAGCCGATATCTCCTGGAACGCTTGGGGGCGAATTCCCATAAGATTGAGAAAATCCTGCGCTGGATTTGCATCCGACAGCGGATGCTTAACTGGCGAGATGCTTACAACTGGATGGAATCGCCGTCCCTCACGAAGTCCGTGTTGTATCAAATGAAAGAAAGTAAAATGCGGATAGTTCCGCAGGTCAGGATTAAGTCCAATATAAGTGTCTTCATCGAACCATGAGACGGGGGAAATGTGGCTCGGCGCTCCTTGGGCAAGCCAGTGCAAATATGATCGCTCGGGATCTGTCTGGACCTCGAGGCCGCGTAAACGCGCGTGACGAGCGTAGTACGCTCCGTCGAAGAGGGGGCCGGGCCCGATCCCATTACTGAAGTCATGAACCAGATAGCGCACGAAGCACTCAAGATCGGACACCTTGTCGGAAACGCCAGTCCTGGCACGGTAGGCTTTAATAGAGAACATTGGAAACACAATGTTCTTGATCCGATCACTATCAATAACCGATTTGTCACCGCAGATATGACGGATGAAATCCACGACGTTATCAATAACGCTTAGTTCCGATACGATTAATAAATCTTGATTAGTATAGAGATCCTGATGATCACGATTCATTACGTAATGAATGATCGGGTTTTTCTTAAGATTGACAGGACGCAAGTATCTATTATTGTAGAATGACACATCGAATTCTTGGCTTGGGTTTCGTTCCTCTTTCCACCCATGAATCATGAAGTGTTCAAATGGATCGACTCCAGAATTTCGGATGTCAGCATACTTGTCTAGATAATATTCTAGATCAAATAGCTCGCGGACGGCTTCAACCTCCGCGTCGGTCAAATCCTCTAAGCCGGGTAGCCGCTGCACTGCGGGATTGAGGAAGCGCCGAAGGTATCTGCGAATGGTCATCGGGCAGTTTCTTCAATCGTTAGATGCACGAGTCGATGACCCATGTAGCAGCACATATTCCTCGGTGACAACCTTGTCAGTGAAACCAAGGGCAACAGAGTCGCCTAACTACCCCTAGTCAGGATATTTGGCGCGGATCGTTGTGTAGATTGGCGGGTTCGAGCGCCGTTAAGGAGTTTATACTAGGCAGCGAGCTTACGGTGCTGCGAGCATCGTTATTCGATGGCCTACCGCTTGATCCTTTCGCGCTGTTTGATGGCGGCGGCCCTGCCGAGGTAGGTATCCGCAGCATGACGCCGGTACGATTAATGCCGTTAGCCGTTCAATGAAGCATCGGCTTTCATGATTCTCGTCGCTATACGTTTAAAGGATCGCCTGCAGTAGTTCGCTCTTCAAGCACAAACTCGCATTGAGGGGCCCGATTGGCGTTTCTATCAAGCATCCCGAATGAACTGCCGGCAACGCCGGTGAGATAGGCCGTATAGATTCCATTGACGCTGGGTGAGTTAGCCATGCCTTCTTCCTACGATTCGTTAACGCTATTTTACACACCGTTATCTGATCGTTGAATGAGCCAGCAAGACGGTCCACAATTACTTGTCTCGACGTCCTATTCTTCTGCCTCCGCTATAGCTGTAGGCATTGCGCTTCGGTGCCGGTCGGTCGAGGGATGACCCTGTGATAGCAGCGAACCAAGCATCCTCGACTATGCGAGCCGCCGCCCTTGGCGAGCGCTCGACGCCGTGAAGCTTGTCGGCAGCCCGGCTGATTTCCGGGCCGTGTGCATTCATCGCCCAAAACCACATGCCCTGTTGCGGGCCGTGCTCATAGCGATAGATGCGACCGACCCCACCGGTGTAGCCGTCCGCCTCCGCGACGTAATCGGCGTCACGATCCGGCCATGTCTGCCGCCAGTGCAAACGTAAGGGCAAGGCTTCGCCGCCCGCGACCTTTTCAGGTTCGGCCATAGTTGAATCTCCATCTGTTTAATGCCGGGGAGATTGCCACCGAGGCGGCGATGGCGTCAAGGATTTTGTTCCTATTTTGTTCTGGAGTCTTGTGGTTCGCTCTGGATCGCCTATTCGATAGCATCGTGAATTTGGGAGGCTCGCCGTGGCAGACATTTTTCCGACGCTGGATGAACACTGGGAGGCCATTCTTAGCGATCTGGAAGGGCCGTTCACCACCCAGACATTTCGAGCGCGGGTTGAAGAGCGGGCGCCAGAAGTTTGGACAGAGATGGTTCGCAGGTGGGGACCGGGGGGAAAGGGCAGCGGAAGCTTCTATTCACCCGCAAACGTCCTCTACAATTATCTGAATAAGAAGGCCGGCGAACATACCGTTATTGCGCGAGGCTTTGTCCCGTCCGCAGAAGGATGGGGTGCGAATGTCGTCATGTTGTGGAGCCTCGTCGGCGGACCGGAGACGCCATTTCCCGAGAGCGACCGAGGGTTTATTGAGGGGCAGGAGAAATATCGCACCCACCTAATTCGCGAACGAGAAGCGGGGATCAGGAGCCGCTTGTTGCAGAGGCGGGAGGCGGTTGGATTGTCGTGCGACCTCTGCGGAATGACAGGCGAAGGATTTGACGAAGACATTCGACGCTCTGTGTTCGAAGCTCATCATGACACGTCGCCTTTGTCTGCTGGGAAGCGGCAGACGCGGCTGGATGACATGGCATTGCTCTGCGCGTGCTGCCACCGGGCGTTACACCGCTTGGTGGTGCTGAAAAAAAGATGGTTCACAGTCAGCGAGGCCCGTAAGCCTTTAGGGCTTGCAAATAGGGGAAAGCCCGCCGGGTGAGCGGTGGGCGTGAAGATTGTCGCACCACGTCCGTCCTAGCCTCCTAATCCTGCGTCAGTATTCCCGTCTTCCTTGCAACGATAAGCAGGGCTTCCGTCATGGCCTTGTCGTAGGCCCTCGTCGTCCGTGCGTTCAGCCATTCAAGGAGACACTGGCTTTCATGATTCTTGTTGCTATCCCGTTTAAAGGATCGCTTGTAGAAGTTTGCTCTTCAAGCGTCAGGATCAGTATGTAGGTAATTGGTGGGACCCGCTCGAAAAGGGGTGGGGTGCACCCCGGTGGGTTTCGTCATACGGTCGCCGGAGATGGGACCCATAGCGCATGAGAAGACGAGAGAGGCAATCGTGCAGCAACAGACAGCTCGGCTCGTTTGTAACCCTCTTGTAACCCAGAAGCCAACGAACCTACTCGATCAGATCAAGAAAGCCCTTGATTTTACTGAAGAATTTTGGCGCGCCCGAAGAGATTCGAACTCCTGACCCCCAGATTCGTAGTCTGGTGCTCTATCCAGCTGAGCTACGGGCGCGCAACCGGCCCTTGAATGGGCCGAACCGGGCCGCAACGCAAGCGGCCGGCAAACTGTGCGCGGTTACCTAGCGACTGGCGCATCGAAAAGCAAGACGATTGGAAGAAAAGTTCCACACGCATTCGCGCGGCGGAAATGCGCTGGCGAGGCGACGCCCGCAGCGACAGAAACGTATGACCAGCCCGCCTGCGCCTGCTCACGCCGGGCGCCTCAGGGCGCTACGCGCTTCCTCGATGCGCACCGGCTGGTCGGGAATGGAGAAGGCGAAGACGGTGCGGCCGCCGACGCTCTCGACCAGTTCGATCGCGCCGCCATGCGCGCGCACTAGTTCCTGCGCGATGGCCAGGCCGAGCCCGGTGCCGCCGCTGCGCGCCGAACCGCGGAAGGCAGCGAACAGATTCTCGCGTGCCTTTGCCGGCAGGCCCGGCCCGGTATCGGCCACCGTGACGCGGCTGACGCTGCCCGTGCGCATGGCGGATATGGAAAGCCGCTTCACCACTTCCGCGCCGGCATCGCTTCCCATTGCCTGGATGGCGTTGCGGCTGAGATTGGCGAGCACGCGGAAAAGCTGCTCCGGGTCGGCGTCGATCTCGAAAGCCGGATCGACATCGTTCTCGAACTCGATCTCGCTCCCCGGCTCGACGCCGAGCATGTCGCGCACCTCCTCGACGAGCTGGCGCAGGCGTATGCGCCGGCGCGACGGCGGCGCCTCCTGCGTACGCCCATAGGCGAGCACGCCTTCGGTATAGGCCACGGCGCGGTTGAGCGAGCGCACCAGCTTCGGCACCGAGGCCTGGACGGACGGGTCCCTCACCCGGCTCAGCCTGTCCGAGATGAGTTGGGCGGAAGCAAGCACGTTACGCATGTCGTGGTTGATCTTGGAGACGGCGAGCCCGAGATCGGCCAGGTGTTTCTGCCCGGCCAGAGTCTTCTGCAGCTTCTCCTGCATGGAGGACAGTTCGCGCTCGGCCACCCCTAATTCGTCGCCGCGCGGTTCCGGCCGGATGATGCGGCCGGGATCGTCCGGCGCCCGCGCGAAATCCAGCATCGAGCGGGTCATATCGCGGATCGGCCGGATCATGATGCGGTTGATGGCATAGAAGACGAGGCCGGCCGTTATCAGCGAGATGAGCAGCGACAGAAGCGCGATATTGCGCGCATAGATCATCATTGCCCGGCGCAGCGGCTTGTCGGGAATGATGAGCTCGAAGCCCATGTCGCTCTCGCCCACCTTGCCGTAGATCCTGAGCATCCGGTCGCCACCGAAGAGCGCGGTATCGATCGCGCCGCTGATGGCGGCCCACGCGCCGGTGTGGTTGACGTCGATCTGCTCGTCGACGTCCGGCGGCATCCTCGACACGACGAGCACATGCGATTCACCGGCATCGCGTACCGCGATGGCCCTCGCACAGAGCGCCATCAGAAGCTCGTCCTGCGCCGAGCGGCTCAGCATGTCCGGCTTGCCCTGCACCAGCGCGACGCCGACGGCCGCCGCCGTGCCGAGTTTCTGCTGCATCCAGGTCAGGCGGAAATTGGCGATCGAGGGCAGGAAGATCAGCACTTCGGCTATGAGCACGAAAAGAATGGTCAGGAGAAGAAGCTTGGTCGACAGGCCGCGCGTCAGCGGCACGCTGTCGGCGGCGGCTGGCCGGGTAGTCTCTTCATCCCGTCTCTCGTCCTGCTTCTCCGTCATCTTCTTGCGCTTCCGCGGGCGCCTGCCATCATCAACCGAACCTCTGCAGGAACCCGACGAGCCGACGCACCCACCCACTTCGGGTTGCATCTGAAAAATAGGTCAATGCGGCGCGCTTGCCAATTTCCCCCATGGTCGGATAGGGCGCGACATGGCCGACGATGTCGCGCACGCTCATCTTCTTCGACAGCGCCAGCGCCCAGAAGCCAATCATGTCGCCCGCGCCCGCGCCGACGATCGAGACGCCGAGGATGCGGCTACGCCGTCCGACGACCAGCTTGATGAAGCCCTCGGTCTGCCTTTCCACCTGCGCCCGATCGTTCTCGGCGTAAGGCGATTTCAGCACGCGCACGGTGCCATGCGCCTTGCGGGCTTCTTCCTCCGTCAGACCGACATGCGCCAGCTCCGGGTCCGTATAGGTGACGCGCGGCACGATCAATGCGTTCTCGCGCGCCGGCAAGCGGAACAGGAGCGCGCGCAGCACCAGCCCGGCATGATAGTTGGCGGCGTGGGTGAATTGTGGTCCGCCCACGACATCGCCGATCGCATAGACGCGCCAGTTGGTCGAGCGCAGCCGGCGATCGACCTTTATGCCGTTGCGATCGAAGGCGATCCCCGCTTTTTCAAGTCCAAGGCCCTCGACATTGACGGTCCGGCCGGCCGCCACCAATATATGCGTGCCATTGATGGCGAGCGCGCCGGCTTCCGTTTCAGTTCTTACCCCTATGCCGCCATGTGCCTTGGTCTCCACGCCGACGACGCGCGCCTTTTCATGGATGGCCACACCATCGCGCCGAAGCGCGTCCCGAACGACCGCCGCCAGTTCGGGATCCTCACGCGAAAGCACACCGGCCGCCTCCAGGATAGTAACTTCCGCGCCAAGTCGGCGATAGGCCTGGGCCAGTTCCATTCCGAGCGGCCCACCGCCGATGACGATCAGGTGGTCCGGCCGCTCCATAAGGTCGAAGACGGTCTCGTTGGTCAGGTAGCCAACCTCTTTCAGCCCCGGAATTTCCGGGATCAGGGGCGAAGAGCCGGCGGCGATGACGAAGCGGCGCGCACGGATTTCGCAGTTGCCGCGATCCGAACTCACGACGACCGTATTCGCGTCCTTGAAGCGCGCCTCGCCAGCGATGACCCTGACGCCGAGCCCAGTAAAACGCTCGACGGAATCGTTGGGCGCGATGGCATCGATCACTTCGCGGACGTGACGGTGTACTCCAGCGAAGTCGATCTCCGGAATGACATCCGCTACCCCGAAGACCGCAACATTGCGCTGGCGGTGCGCCGCCTTCGCCGCCGCGATCACAGCCTTGGACGGCACGCAGCCGAAGTTCAGGCAATCGCCGCCCATCAGCCCTTTCTCGACGAGCACCACCTCCACACCGAACCGGGCGGCAGCCGCGGCGACGGTCAGCCCGCCAGATCCGGCGCCGATCACGCATATGTCCGGCGCAAGGATTTCCGTCATCGCCGCCCCGCCAAGCCCCCGCGCCGTTCAGGACCACCGGCGGCGCCTGAGCGCCCGCACCGCCACCGGCAGCAGGGCGATCAAGGCCAGCAGGAGGAATGCGACGGTGACCTGGGGCGATACGAGATCGGCAAGGCCGACCGGCCGACCGGCCTGGTGCGCTTCTGTAAGCACCGCATCGATGCTTCGGCCGAGATAGGCGTAGACGAAGGTGGCGGGCAGGATGCCGAGAAAGGTCGCGGCCAGATAGGTGCGGAGCCGCACATGGAAGAAGGCCGGCGCGATATTGACCAGAAAGAAGGGGAATACGGGCGCCAGCCTTAGCGCCAGCAGATAGCCGAACGCATCTTTCTCGAAGCCTTCTGCCAGCCTGAGAACGCGGTCGCCTGCCCGCTCGCGCAGGAAATCGCCGAAGGCCGTGCGTGCCGCAAGGAAGAGTACCGTCGCCCCCGCCGTCGCGGCAATCGCGACGAGGAAGCCGCCAGCAAACCACCCGAAAAGGAAACCGGCGAAGATGGTCAGGATGGACGCGGCGGGGACGGAAAGCGCCACGACCAGCGCATAGAGGCCCATGAAGACAAGCGGTGCCGCTATCGGGTCGGCGGCAACCGTTTCCTTCAACGCCAGTCGGCTCGCGGCCAGATAGTCGAGCGTCAGATAGCGTTGCCAGCCAAACGCATAGCCGGCGGCGAGGCAGGCCACGATAAGAAGGAGCGGCACAAAACGGGTCCAGTTCCGGCGGGTACCGGCACCGTCGGCGGCTTGCTGGCGCGGATGGGCGGATGTCTTGTCCACAATCCGATCTCGATCGAGCGCGGTCTGCACCACTATCCGCCTGCTCCCCCGGCCGGTGAGGTTTTCATGAACTGCCGCCTACCAGTGAAGGAAGGGCACCCGATGGGCAAGCGGTTTGCGCTCCCCTCACCCGCATTTGAGGTACCCACTTTCCACTCTCACCCTTTCGTGACGCATGGTTCTCTCTTCGCTCACGCCCGTACGCCGCTTGCACGGCTGGGCTCCGCGGCAGCCTGCCGCGCGTCACCAGCTCTGAGGAATGACATTGCGCCGGGCGAAGCATCGCAATTCACCCGCGAGTAGGCATATTCAACAGTTAGTTGACTTCCTGAAACCATATTTCTATAAGCCGCCGCACGTTCGGGCCGTCCGCCCGGCGCATTTGTTGTTGCGCCAAACGGAAGGTCAGCTCTTATTCCCCGAGCATGAACGGGTCCGAGCAAACCGGGCCTGAGCTGAACCAAGAAGGGCCGCACGCCGCGGTAGTCAAATAAATGAAGCGCACCTATCAACCATCCAAGCTCGTCCGCAAGCGGCGCCACGGCTTCCGCGCGCGCATGGCCACCAAGGGCGGCCGCGGGGTAATCGCAGCGCGCCGCACGCGCGGTCGCAAGCGTCTTTCGGCCTGAAACGGGCCTTTCGGCCGGACGATGCGGCAATTTCCGTTGCAGCTCGCTCCGGCATGAACCGGCTGGGCGGATGCCTGTCGAACCGCACACCGCCGATCGTGAGAACAAAGCGCCCGGCGCAGGCATACGATCCTATGGTCGGCTCAGGAAACGGGCGGAATTCCTGGCGGTGCGGCAGGGTGAGAAACGGCGCGGGCGGCTTTTTCTTCTCGAGGTTCTCGACCGGGGCGACACCGGCGAGCCGAGGGTTGGCTTCACCGTGACGAAGAAGGTCGGCAACGCGGTGACAAGAAACCGCATCCGCCGGCGGCTGAAAGAGGCGGTAAGGACTCATGCCGCCGGTGACATGGCGGACGGCAACGACTATGTGATCGTTGGCAGGCGGGACGTACTGGACGTCCCATTCGGCGCGTTAAAGGCCGAACTTTCGCGGCGCATAAGCAGGAAATCCCAGGCGTAGAACCTCTTATGGATAACCAACGCAATTTCTTCATCACGATCGGCCTTTCGGTCCTGATCCTGACGCTGTGGCAGGTGTTCTATATGAACCCGCGCATCGAACATCAGCGCCAGGCCGCGCAGGTCGAACAGCAGCGGGCGGAACAGGCCAAGAAGCAGGCGGAGGCTTCGGCCGGCCAGCAAGGCGCGACCGGACAGTCCACGGCCAACCAGAGTGGCGCCGGACAGACGGCGCCGAACGCCAGCGTACCCGGCCAGTCCTCCCAGGAGAAGGTCGCGGCCAACCGCGCCGAAAGCGTCGCCCAGACCAAGCGCGTCAAGATCGACACGCCGAGCCTTGCCGGCTCGATCAACCTGACCGGCGCACGCATCGACGACCTGATCCTGAAGGATTATCGCGAAACGGTCGACCGGAATTCGCCGAATATCGAACTCCTCAATCCGGCCGGCCTGCCGGATGGATATTATGCCGAGATCGGCTTCGTCGGCAGCGACCAGACAGGCTCCGTTCCGGGGCCGACGACGGTCTGGACCGTCGAGGGCAATCCGACGCTGACCCCCTCGACGCCGGTCACGCTGACCTACACCAACGACAAGGGCCTGACCTTCAAGCGGACCATCTCCGTCGACGACAAATACATGTTCACCGTCGACGACAGCGTGACCAATGCCGGGAGCCAGCCGGTGTCGCTATCGAATTACGGCCGCGTCACGCGCTTCAACAAGCCGGACGACCGTTCGAGCTACGTCCTCCACGAAGGTCTTATCGGCGTGACCGGCAAGGAAGGCCTCCAGGAAATCAAATATTCCAAGATCGAGGAGGAAAAGCAGGTCACCCCGGGCAAGTCGACCGATGGCTGGCTCGGCATCACCGACAAATACTGGGCCGTCGCGCTGGTGCCGTCGGAGAAGCAGGCTTTCCAGCCGCATTTCAACTATTTCAACGACGGGCGCACGCGCTACCAGTCGGACTATCTCACTGATCCGATCCAGGTCGCGCCCGGCCAGACGACCAGCATCGAATCGCTCGTCTTCGCCGGGGCCAAGCAGGTCGGCACGATCAACCAGTATGAAAAGGACCGCCATATCAGGCAGTTCGATCTGCTGATCGACTGGGGGTGGTTCTACTTTATCACCAAGCCGATGTTCTGGCTGATCGACACCCTCTACAAATTCTTCGGCAATTTCGGGCTGGCCATCATCGCCACGACCGTCATCCTGAAGCTCGCCTTCTTCCCGCTCGCCAACAAATCCTACGCCTCGATGGCGAAGATGAAGCTGGTGCAGCCGGCGATGACGGAACTCCGCGAGAAATACGCGGACGACAAGATGAAGCAGCAGCAGGCGCTGATGGAACTCTACAAGAAGGAGAAGATCAACCCGATCGCCGGCTGCTGGCCGATGCTGCTTCAGGTGCCGGTCTTCTTCGCGCTGTACAAGGTGCTCTACATCACCATCGAGATGCGGCACGCGCCGTTCTTCGGCTGGATCCACGACCTCGCCGCGCCCGATCCGACCTCCGTCTTCAACCTGTTCGGGCTCCTGCCCTTCACGCCGCCGGCCTTCCTGCCGCATCTCGGCGTCTGGGCGCTGATCCTCGGCGTGACCATGTTCCTGCAGATGCGCATGAACCCGACGCCGCCCGACCCGACCCAGGCGATGATCTTCAACTGGATGCCGCTCGTCTTCACCTTCATGATGGCGAACTTCCCGGCAGGCCTGGTC